>Ga0209636_10000095_pt1 | contig 67347 bp, 66 predicted proteins | sample DeeMarSWOR152_54_FD_187464 | JGI IMG/M metagenome (GOLD analysis project Ga0209636, IMG submission 187464) | Marine sediment microbial communities from White Oak River estuary, North Carolina - WOR-1-52-54 (SPAdes) (version 2) | ecosystem: Environmental > Aquatic > Marine > Intertidal zone >...
AAAAGGTTTGAGTCAACATAATGTGAAGAGAACCCAAAAAAAAAGAAAACACCGATGTAAAAATTATTAATATTTTTTTTTGAGGAAGATAATTGGAACTAAAATTAGAAAAAATCACAGGAATATTTCTTCACATCAATGGACAGTGGCATATAGTTGAAGAAATCAACATCGACTACAACTCGAGAAGAGAACGAGGCAAAATGGAAATTAGATACCAAAAAAAAGGCGACGAAACATATAGGTTCAACGTAACTGCTCCAAACAACCTGATTGATGACCTTAAAGCATTTGGGCTTTCAGATGTTAAAGAAAGCGTCTTTCTCATTAAACTAGAATCAGACAGAAAAGTCTCGTGGCGAATAGCGACCAAGAAAGAAATTGAGAGAAACCCTGATTTTGCCCAAATTTATAGTTAGTAAGTTGCCACAAAAGCTTTTTATGTTTCTCAGCTTCCATACTCCGAGAGCACTCCATGGAGCTGACCATCAAAGGAGAATCTAATCTAAATGTGTCCACGTTTCAAACAGACAAGTGATATCCTCAAACTTATGAGTAAAAAGGAAGATATCCGTGACATTGGCATAATCGCACATATCGATCATGGCAAAACCACCATGACTGATTCTTTGTTGGCCGAAGCTGGACTTCTATCACCAAAGATAGCTGGTGAAGCCAGAGCATTAGACTATCTGGAGGAAGAGCAAAAACGAGGCATCACTATAAAAACAGCCAATATCTCACTGCTTCACGAGATCGAAAACAAACCATACCTTGTCAACCTCATTGACACTCCCGGGCACGTAGACTTTACAGGCAAGGTAACCCGTGCACTAAGAGCTATTGATGGTGTTGTTGTGGTAGTGGATGCGGTTGAGGAAGTAATGGTTCAAACTGAAACCGTGACTAGACAAGCGTTGGCTGAAAGAGTCAAACCTGTCTTGTTTATTAACAAAGTGGACCGTTTAATCAAAGAATTAAAGCTCAGCTCAGATGAAGTTCAGAATAAACTCTTCAGAATAATCCGAGACTTCAATAATCTAATTGAATTATATGGTGAAAAAGATTATCGAGGAAAATGGAGGGTTGACCCCGCTGAAGGAACAGTTGCCTTTGGCTCTGCCCTCCACAAATGGGGATTCACCATTAGTATTGCTCAGAAGAAGGGAATAAAATTCAGCGATGTTGTGGATGCCTATCACAAAGAACAGTGGCAAGAACTCCAGAAAACCATTCCTCTTCACACAGCAATACTGGACATGGTTGTTAACAAACTTCCAAACCCGATAGAAGCTCAGAAGTATAGAGTACCAAAAGTCTGGAAGGGAGAAATGGACTCCGAAATAGGAGAAGCCATGATAAAATGCGATGATAACGGACCCACAGTCATGTGCTTTACATCAGCCCAATTAGACCCCCATGCCGGGCTCGTAGCCACAGGGAGAACATTTTCGGGGTCAATTCAAGAGGGCGATCAAGTCTACTTGGTTGGAGCGAAAAAAGACTACAGAGTTCAGCAAGTCTCCATGTATATGGGAGCTTTCAGAGAAGTTGTAGACCGCATTGTCGCCGGGAATATAGCTGCATTACTTGGTTTAGACCTTGCGAGAGCCGGCGAGACCTTAATTGACGTTCCACACAAGAATACGATGATACCCTTTGAACTCATCAAATATGTCTCTGAACCCGTAGTAACAATCGCCATTGAACCCAAACATCCAAAGAACCTGCCCCGACTTGTAGACGTAATGCACCGTTTGGCAATTGAAGATCCAAACCTTGTGACTACGATAAATAAAGAGACAGGGGAATATTTGCTCAGTGGAATGGGTGAACTCCACTTGGAGATTGCCTGCAAATTCCTCAGAGACTACAGTGGCGGTCTGGAAATCCTTACATCTAAGCCAATCGTTGTGTATAGGGAAAGTATCTCTGGAGTGGGCGTCTCTGCAATGGCAAAAAGCCCCAACAAACACAATCGATTCTGGATACAAGTTGAACCCCTTGAAGAAACTGTCATAAAGATGATAGAGAAAGGCGATATTGCAGAAGCAATGGGACGAAAACGTATACGCACCATATTACGTAAGGATGCCAACTGGTCTGCAGACGAGGCAAGAAACGTTTGGGCCCTTGAGGAGCACAGAAACATTCTTTTAGACCTTACGAAGGGAATACAATATCTCCGAGAAGCAAGGGATATGGTCATCTCTGGGTTTAGATGGGCATGTGAAAATGGTCCTCTTTGCGAAGAACCTATGCGGGGTGTAAAAGTGAAACTTATGGATGTTAAATTGCACGAAGACCCTGTGCATCGTGGCCCTGCACAGATTATGCCTGCGATTCGAAGAGCCTTTCTAGGTTCATTTCTAACAGCGGAACCCATTCTTTCAGAACCTATATATAAGATTGGGATTTCAGTGCCTGCTCAGTGGGTTGGAGAAGTAAGTGGCATGATTATTCGTAAACGTGGAAGAATACTCTCTTCAGAGCAAAAGGGACCGGTAACAATGATTACTGGTTACATTCCGGTTGCTGAAACCTTTGGTCTAGCTGCTGACATGAGGTCTGCGACATCGGGGCATGCCTTTTGGCAAAGCGCCTTTGATCATTGGGAGAAAGTGCCAGAGAATGTTGCATCCAACGTGATAAAAGAGGTAAGAGAAAGACGGGGCCTTGCACCAGAAATCCCTTCACCGAACAGATTTATCGATGAAGCCTAAAATCTAGAGTATTACCGATAAATTTTAATAAACATAACCATTTATTCATAGTCAGCAATTTGATTTTGAGGTTAATACATGTCTCGAGCAAAACTAGAAGTATTCTCAGTTATCGAGGCATTCATTAAGCAGAAAGAAGTGTTCCTCAAAAACTTGATGGAAGAAAAACAACTAAAAGCATACTTTGTTAACTCTAATCTCGCTATTGCAATTTTTTCTGCTATTTATGGAGCAATTATGGGATTTTATGCTGGTGGACTGCAGATTATTTATGATGCCATAAAAATTCCGTTGTTGCTTCTGATTTCTGTGTATATAACGGTTCCGAGCTATTATGTGCTTACTTCTCTCCTTGGAGGTAAAATTAGTTTTCGCCAGATGGTTGTTCTTCTACTTTCTGGTCTTACAGTTATGTCAGTGGTGCTCCTTGCATTTGTTCCTGTGAATCTCTTCTTCATATTTACAACAGCGAATGCAACCTATGCAACTTATGCTTTTCTAGTTCTTCTTAACGTAGTGATTTTTACTCTTGCCGGACTCTTCACAGTAGTATATGTACTAAGAGGGTTCATGGCACTCTCTTCGGGTTCAGATTGGAAAATCGCCTTTCTCATTGGGAGCGTTATCTTCATGTTTGTTGGAACGCAGTTGGCATGGGTTTTAAGACCGTATTTTCACTATTACCCAGAGTTTATACGACCTGTAGAGAAAAACTTCTATGTCGCTTTGATTGAATTGATAATCAAATTATTAGGGCGTCGCTACTGAGATCCTCATTTTTGGTTTCAAATGTAATGATCTAGCAAGCCTCTACAATAGGTTGCACCATCAAAGCGGAGCTTCGTTAATTAATTAGTTGCGAGCAGAAGCCATGAACCATCGCAAGTAGCCGAATTGAGTTGACTCATGTCTTCTCTGCATGTTCCGAATTTCATTCCGTTTTGTTCGGTTAGTTCCTTCACGTTCCTCATTAGGCTATGTCTTATTTCTCTTGGCAAGTAGCGATAGCCTCGTATTCTTTCTCCTCTTTCATAATAGAGCGGTTCCAGTCGCCTTGCGATTTCTGGAAAGGCTTCGCTGAATCTTCTCCAGTTGTCAGGTTTGACTTTATAGGTTGAACTTGTTATATGTTTAACGCCTATGGATGCAAGTGTTTCTATTAGTTTGTTAGGTTTGTCGTTCAGAAATGGTATCATAGGATCTATTCTCACGCAAACAGGAATTTCTTTTTGGGTAAGTATTTCTATAGCCTTTATTCTCGCCGAGGATGAAGGTGCGTTAGGTTCAAGTTTTCTAGAAATCTCATCATTTTCTGTGGTGATGCTAATTGCTACCATTGAAGTTGTTCTCTTAAAGATGTCTATGTCTCTTGTTACAATGTTAGATTTGGTTATGATTTGAATCTTACAGTTTTGTCTTGACAATATTTCAAGGCATTTTCGGGTTAAACGTAGTTCTTTTTCAATGGTTGGGTACGGGTCGGAAGAGTTGGATATAGAGATTATTTCGCCTTTGAGTTTGCGTGATTCTTTTTCTAGCCTTTGGACCAAATCTTTCTTTGGTCTGCAATTGAAAAAATGAGGAATGTATGAGGAGGCATAACAATATACACATTTGTGATCGCAACCAGTGTAGGGATTGAAGGTTAACTTGTCAGGGCAAGTGCAAAATTGGTAGGTAACAGCGTGAGATTTCCAAGGGTCAAACTTTGTAAGTAACATTGCTCTTTTGCTTGTCTAATGTGAGATTTAAGTGTGCGCTTCAGACCGTGTATCTGTTTGTGTCTCTTCCTGTTCGTAGAAAGTCATTCCTTTTCTAAACGCTTTGATGTTTTCTTGTTTAGTTTCTTCAGAAACACTTTCGATGATGCCTTTTTTCATTGCTTTTTCACTTACTAGTTCAACTTTTTTTGTTAAAACACCTAACATAACGACATTAGCAAAAATTTTTGACTTGAGTTCACTTTCCGAAATCTTAGTTGCTGGCACCCTCAAAACTCTGGCTTTGACTGAAGGCACTTCTTTTACCATATCCTCATCCACTAAAAGAACTCCGTTTTCTTTCAAATTTCTCAAGTGAGTATCGAGAGCGCTTTGACTCATGGCAACCAAAATGTCGCATTTTCTGACTTTCGGAAAACCGATTTTCTCGTCTGAAATGATGACTTCACTTTTCGCGGCGCTTCCTCTTGCTTCTGCTCCATAGCTCTGGGTTTGAACGACATGTTTTTCGTCATGAATGGCAGCTCTTCCTAAGATTTGCCCTGCTAAAATAACGCCTTGACCCCCAAGTCCGCTGATTCTCACTTCAACTCGTTTCGACACTTTTTGTCGCCCCCCTTATCACTTCATGAATGGTTTCTGTTAGTGTTGGTAATCTTCGACGTACAAATTCTCCCACAACAATCTTGCCAACAAGTTCGCTTTCAGTCATTTTCTTTGTTTCCTTAAGAGGTATAGAGTTTTCCTTAAGCCACGTAAGCATATCCCTCACAGTCTTAAACCCCACTCTTCTTCCAAAGGCTGTTGGACATTGACTAACCGCTTCAATGAAAGCGAAACCCTTCGTCTCAAGTCCATCTTTAATCGCCTCTTTAATCTGCTCCCTATGAACAGTGGTCCATCGGGCTACGTAAGAGGCTCCAGCAGCGACTATGAGACGAGTTGCATCAAGAGGGTGCTCAAAACTTCCATATGGGGTTGTGGTGGTTTTGGCTCTGAATGGAGTGGTAGGGGCCACTTGTCCTCCAGTCATTCCGTAAATCATATTGTTAACCATGATGACGGTTATGTCGAGGTTTCTTCGGGCTGCGTGAATTAAATGGCTTAGTCCGATGCCCACAAGGTCTCCGTCTCCTCCGAAAACTATCACATCGAGTTCAGGACGAACAAGTTTCACTCCAGTTGCAACTGGTATGCTTCTGCCATGCGCTGTGTGGATGGTGTCTGCCTCAAAGTGTGGAGAAGGAATCCATGATGCACATCCAATACCACTACAAAACACAAAATTGCGTAAATTCTCATAGCCCAATTCGTGAACAGCCTTAAGAAAACAATCTATGACTGTGAAGTTGCCACAGCCTGGACAAAATGGAAGAGGCACATCCCTAAGATATCTTCGAATAGAAAGTTTTTCAGTGGACATGTTTGGTTCCTCTTTTGATTTCGGTTATTATTTCTTCAGGGGTTATCATCTCTCCACCGCCAATCTTGTTTATAGGAACAACTGAGGCTGTTCCTTCGACTACTCTTTTCACTTCATAGAAGATTTGTCGAAGATTCAATTCGGGAACAAAGATTGTTTTTGCGGTTTGAGCCATTTTTTGAATGACCACATCTGGGAAAGGCCATAGACTCTTCAAGCGGACAAATCCGATTTCAGTTTTTTCTTTTTCTCCCAAATTTACAGTTTCATATAATGCCCGTGATGTGCATCCGTAGGAGACCACGCCAACTTCGCAATTGTCTATGTTATAGCACTCAAAATCTGCAATTTTGTCCTTGTTATTCGTTATTTTGTCAACTAACCTCTTGACTAACCGTTGATGAACTACTGAGTCAGCGGTGAAGCGATAGCCATACTCGTTATGTGTTGATCCAGTTACTGACACATTGAATCCTTCGCCAACTGCTGGCATTGGTGGGACCTCTTTAGAGCCAAAAAACGCTTTGTCTTCTGGTCTTGGTTTTTTCCGATTAACAATCACTATTTTGTCTGGGCTTGGTGTTGTGATGTTTTCTCTCATATGTGCTACGATTTCCTCAGTTAAAAGCACCACCGGAGTTCGATATTCTTCAGCTAGATTGAAGGCTTTGATTGTTAGTTCAAACATTTCTTGTACCGAGTTAGGTGATAATACTATGGAGGCGTAGTCTCCGTGGGTTCCCCATCGTGCTTGCATGACATCACCTTGACCACATTTTGTGGCTTGACCTGTGCTTGGTCCTGCTCTTTGGACGTTTACGATTACACATGGGGTTTCTGTCATGAAGGCATAACCGATGTTTTCTTGCATTAGACTGAAGCCTGGACCAGATGTCGCGGTCATTGCCTTGGCTCCTGCCCAGCTTGCCCCTATGACTGCGCCTAAAGAGGCCATTTCATCTTCCATTTGAATTGCTATTCCACCCGTTTTTGGAAGTTTTAGGGCTAAGTGTTCTGCTATTTCGCTTGCTGGTGTGATGGGGTAGCCGGCAAAGAATTGGCATCCTGCTGTGATGGCTCCTTCTGCGCAGGCTTCGTTCCCTTGCCAAAAATGTGTGGTTAGTGGAGATGTTTGTCTTGTCATAGGTATTCCTTCTTGTTTGTGTGTTATGTTTGTGTTTTGGTTTATTAGGGATGTGTTTGTGTGCGTGTGTGAGAACCTCTCCCTAGAGGGGGGAGAAAAACTTTCTGTTTCTTCTTCATCATCTTCATCTCTGTTTGATAACGGGGAAAATTTTTTTGGTTTTTTCATCAACTGCACGAAGGAACTTTGTTTTTAGTCTTCTGATTTGGAAATGGGCGTTGCTTTAGGTTCTGCTAGGTTTCACTACTATGATAACAGTTGAATGTTTTTCAAGACTGACCGTGCTCGGCTTAGGAAAGTTTTTTCCAAAAATAAGTGCAGAGCAAGCCTACAATTTGGCTTCTGCATAATCTCACATAGTCAGCCTCAAAAGGCCTTTAGAAAGTGGTAGGAAAATTACTGGAAGAATTTAGAACCTTTTTTCAATCGGTCAGCTAACCATGAGCCTAAAGACACTAACCCCAGAGCAATAACGGAGCCCCCCCACCCCAAACTCACCGATAAATCACTTGCAGAAACTGTAAGAAAAGAAAATAATGATATTGTGATACCCCCTATAGATATACAAATAACGGCGAAAGGAAGTTTTCCTTCCATCATATTTATCAACTTCTAATAATGCATCATTTGCTTCTGTTGTGTTGCACCTTGGATTGTGTAGAAGAAGGCAAATACACCTTGTATATATACCAGTTTGTCGTGAACACATCCTTCATGGTGAATTCACCTCTTTTGTGTAGTTTTGTTCAACTGTTGTCAAGTTGAACTTGTATACAATATGTCCTTATATGGACATATCTTATCTATTTATGGCGCACTGTCGAATATAAACCTTTACATATCTTCACATAATAGAGCATACCAAATATGCCTAAATCCCCAAAACACATGTGTGTTTAGGATTCGTAGCACTCGCCACAAAGAATTCGTTTTGCCTTCAATTCTAAGGGACAGCCAGCTCCACAGATGTCAAGTTCCGGGCAATCTCTACATTTCTCTGGGGCGTATTCTCTCTCCCTCAAACTGTTGCAAAGAGGATGGTTCCAGACGTCACTCCACTTATCGGTAAGGATATTTCCTATGGTCTCAAAGAAGGACTGACATGGAATCACGTCCCCATCAGGCTCCACACAAAGAGTAATACGACAAGCACTACAACATTTTATCCCCAAACCCAACGCCACAGGATTCAACACACAATAATGAGTCGGCGTATACCACGTAAACTCCATTCCATACTCCAATGCCCTATCACGAATTCCCATCAGAATTGGAAAAAGCTCTTTTTCATCAACAGCAAATGTGGAAGCTGCTTCTACTCCTTTTCCCGCATAAATCAATCCATTACACGAAAAACGGCGCAACCCTAACTCATGAAAGAAGTCAACAGTATCCACTGCGTGCTTGAGATTTCGTCTGTTCAAAGTCATATTGACACTCGTATAAACGGAAGTCTCAAGAAGATTCTTGATACCCGCCACAGATTCACTCCAACTTCCCGACACTTGAGTTATAGCGTCATGTATCTCAGGCTTGTGCGACTCCAACGTAACCTGAGCATAGTCTAGTCCCGCTTCAACCAGCTTATGAACATAACCAACATCTTTTAGTAACCGACCATTCGTCACTAAACCAGTAACAAGACCAACAGCTTCAGCATGAGCGATAATATCTATTAAATCCTCACGGAGAGTCGGTTCACCCCCTGTGAACAAAATCTGAGGAATCCCCAAATCAAACGCTCTATTTACAACTCTCTTCCATTCTACAGTTGACAACTCTCTAGAAACCGTAGCTTTTCCACTATAGCAATGAAAACAATTGTTGTTACATCGGTACGTAATAGCTAGATCAAGACGGAGGGGTGCTGGCAACTCTTTAGAGAAAGGCTCTACTCGTTCAACTCCAACATAGCTGAATGGACACACTTCATCAGAAGAAGCAAGAGTGTTAATCGTATACAAAACCTGTTTATAATCTTCAAGCGCTCTTTCATTTGAAACCTTGAAAACGCGACGTATCTCCTTTACAGCTTCATTCGCCTCCTTTCCCTCCATCACCAACTTCAAATAAGCCGTTGCGGTATCGTTTAAATAGACGACTTTAGAGGCGTTCAACACAAGGACTCCAGTTCCATCCTCTAACACGCGAAGATGAAACTTCAAGCCAGCCCAGTCACCCTTGCCTCTGTAATAATAAAAGCCCGGTTTTATCTTCCTTCGAAGAAACGCCACCATACCTGTTATCCCGCTCCCCCAGACGCACAGGCGCATGCACAAGAGGCGCACGCACAGGCACAAGCACAACTTGCACAGGCACAGACGCATCCACCTCTACTAACCGGAGCATGCGCAGATGAAGCCCTAGCTTCACCAGAAGGTGTTACAGGAATCAAACTCTTCGAAAAAGCTTCTACATTAGTAACAATTCTGCCAACTGTGGATTCAATAGTAGTCACAGCAGCATTCGCAAACTGGACAGCAGGCAGCGACTGTGCAGTCAGTGGCTTTCCTTCAACGCCTCGAAATCTTGAAGGAGCATAATGAGTAGCCCAGTAGGGAAGCCACCAAGAAGACCGCACAGGAATCTCCTCTCCACGACGAAACGTCCGCTTGACTCTACTTTTAAATCTGGGTGCCATCATCAACCATTCAAGCTCTTCATTAAAAGCTTCTGCCCTAACCTCTGGAGTCCCAGCCTTCCGCACTTGTCCCCACGCTTTCTCCACAGTCTTCTTATAGTATTTTACGGTGTCGGCTCGACAGTAATACTTAACCTTCTTATCTACCTCACGCAGAAGTTTCAAAATCAGACTCGACAGCCTCTCATCACTTAACGTTCCCACACGGCTTTGAAAAACAATTGCGTCAATGAACCAGTCTTCATAATACCTTAGACCAGCAGTACTAACTACTTGCAGATGAAGTTTAGGCTTAGTTTCAACAATATTAACAGCTCCCTTTCTCATCAAGCCAAAAAGAATCATAGTCAAAATTCTTCTAGGATTAACATCCAATAAAGTCGCCGCTTCCACCGCTGTAAGCCCTTTTCGAATACCCAATGCTTCCATCGAAAAACCTGGCTTAGAATAAGGAAACCGCCTCAAGTTTCTAAACACAACTACAGCTGCTACTGCAATGATAGAAAGCGCAACAACTGGCAACACCAAAGAAACTAAAATTCCGCTAAGCCAATCCCATGGACCTTTGGAATAGTATTTATCAACATATTCTTCTGGGAAGCCAACACCTATTTGAAACTGTTCATTGGGAAGAAGATTACTTCGTTCCCAATAAACCACCCATCTTCCATCTTCTATATGTGCATCATCCCACTCTATTTCCCCACTTAGAATCTCCTCTTCTTTGACATTTTCGGGTAACACAACAGCAATTCTCAGATTAACAACATTGACTTCCCACCAAGTAGCCGTAAATAACATGCTAACATTGCCAGGATTCAATTCATCCTCCCAAATCATTCTATCAACATTTGTAAGAAGAAGGATCGTGATTTTTTGACCAGTCTGTATTTCGTCTTTGAAGTATATTCTTACGCCAGTCCAATCGTCAACAATTTTCGTGGTTGTAAGATTACGACCATATTGGTCAACACAACTCCATATAGTAAAATCTTTGTTTGGTTGACCAATTGTGATCCATGTAAAGTTGCCGGTGTCGCAAACAAAAGTCAAATTGTAAAGTAGGTCAATTGTTCCATCCTTGTTTATCCAAATCTTAATCCATTGTTTCTCGATATGGTATGTTCCAGGTGCGTATACAAGGGGAATAAAGGAAAAGCTGACGAATAACACGGAAACTATTATCAAAAGCATGGATTTTGGAGTTGAAAGCCTCACCACTTGGGCTCCTCCACAATCTCTACGACTCGACCACAGTATTGACAAACAACCCTCGTCACGCTTGGATCCTCTATCTTCAACGGAGCATTACAGCTAGGACACTTCAGCTCCTCAAGCTTCACTTGACCAGAAGGAGACCAATGGACCGTTATTGGTGGAGGTTTAATCAAACTTTTTGATGCAATGGCAACAAGCACAAGCGCGGTGCCGATTAAGATTATGCCTACCCACAGACGTAGATGTGTTGGATCCAAAGGGGATGCAAGAAGGTAAAAGACTCCTAATACCCCAAGAACAGCTGAAGCTATAACAGTGATAGCTAAGAGGAATCGAGACGAAGAGGACATTTTCTAAAACCCTTTTTAATAGATGCGTAATGTAGAATTTAAATTACGTCCTTGATCTTTGAGAAAAACACTTTTTCAATGATGCCGAAAGAATTTACCCTATAGTTGGTTAGTATATTCTTTAACCTACTAAATCTGTTTTCTTCTCATAAGAAATATGTCTTGAAAAAGAGAAAGATGGTGAAGGGCAGTTTATCCCTTCTTTGTTATTTCTTTAATTACCCCAGCGGCAACGGTTGTTCCCATGTCACGTATCGCAAAGCGACCAAGCTCAGGAAAATCACTATAGGCTTCAACTGCAATGGGTTGAACTGGTTCAAGTCGAACGATCGCACCGTCGCCAGTCTTCAGAAAAGCAGGTTTCTCCTCAACAATTTGTCCGGTCCGTGGATCCAATTTTTTGACGAGTTCTACAAATCGACAAGCGATTTGGCCAGTGTGAGCATGTAGCACGGGTGTGTATCCCGCAGCTATAGCAGTTGGGTGGTAAATCACAATAATCTGTCCAAGGAACTCTTTAGCAACGGTTGGTGGATTGTCTAGGTGACCACCTACATCTCCTCGTCTAACGTCTTTCTTAGATAAGCCTCGAATATTGAACCCGATGTTGTCGCCTGGCTCTGCTTTAGAAATCCTTACGTGGTGGGTTTCAATTGATTTTATTTCTCCCTTGGCGTTTGAGGGCATGAAAACTAAGGTATCGCCTTCTTTCAGTACACCGGTTTCTACTCTACCAACTGGGACTGTTCCAACTCCGGTGATTGTGTAGACGTCTTGTATTGGAAGACGTAGTGGTTTTTTCATGGGTTTTGGTGGTGTCTCAAGAAGGTCTAAAGCCTCGTAAAGAGTTGGCCCCTTATACCATGGCATCTTATCGCTAAGTTTAACCAGATTATCGCCAGTCCAACCGGAAGTAGGCACAAATGGAATCTTTTCAACCTTAAAGCCAACAATCTTTAGCATACTTGAGATTTCATTTTTGATTTCTTCGTATCTTTCTTGACTCCAGTTGACAGATGCATCATCCATTTTGTTGATAGCTACCACTAATTGTTTTACTCCTAAAGTGAACGCAAGAAAGGCATGTTCCTTTGTTTGTCCACCGGCACTAATGCCAGCTTCGAACTCTCCTCTCTTGGCAGAAACGAAAAGAACCGCAGCGTCTGCTTGACTTGCTCCCGTGACCATGTTTTTAACGAAGTCTCTGTGCCCTGGTGCGTCGATTACTGTGAAGAAATATTTTGGTGTCTCGAATCGTAGGAAGGCAAGGTCTATGGTTAGACCTCTTTCTCTTTCTTCCTTCAGTTTGTCTAAGACCCACGCAAATTTGAAGGTTTCTTTGCCCATCTTTTTGGCTTCCTCTTCGTAGGCTTTGGCGACGCGCTCATCTATGGTTTTGGTGAGATAGAAAAGATGGCCTGTTGTTGTAGATTTTCCATGGTCTACGTGTCCCATGATTATTAGGTTCATGTGGGGCTTTTCTGGTTTGCTCATTTCTTCTCCTCCGTTTTCGAAATTTTCCTTCAAGTGTGGTGAAATTCGTTAAATCAAACTGTTTGTTCGGTTATTTTAAGTTTCCCCTAAGAAATTCTTGATGTTGTGATACGAGTTGTGTTGCGGGTTTTGTCGTGTTCATTTCTTGATTAGGCTAATTAGAAATTCATATATCGAAATAGACCGTATCTAAATGCTTGATACCCATGAATCTATGGAAAGATATTCCGCCTGGAGACAAGACTCCAGAAATAGTTAACGTAATTGTGGAAGTCATAAGTGGATCTCGAGACAAATACGAGTATAATTTAGAGTGGGAAGCCTTCGTGTTAGATCGAGTTCTCCACTCTTCTGTTGTTTTTCCAGTAGAATACGGTTTCATTCCCCAAACCTGGTTCGATGACAATGATGCGTTAGATGCTATGGTGTTAAGTTACGAACCCATGGAAGTGGGCTGTGTAATAAAAGCAAGGACAATTGGTCTATTGATTATGGAAGACGAAGAAGGAGAAGACCCGAAAATATTGTCAGTACCTATGCGTGATCCAAGATTCGATGGATTTCATAATATTAGTGATGTCCATCCCCATACATTAAGAGAGATTCAGGAATTCTTTGAAACCTATAAACGATTAGAACCTAGAAAATGGGTTAAATTCAAAGCATGGAAAAACGCCGAGGAAGCAAAGAAGACTATTAACAATGCGATCAACTTATACAGGAAGAATTTTCTGAAACCAAAAATGTAGACAAGTGGTTCCTCCACACTGCAAGGTCTAAAAACAAATATTAGTATTCGCACATTGACATATTCTTAGGTTGCTGAATCATGCCAGCAAACTTACCTGCGGAGGCAAAGTATAAATGGAGCGAAGTTTCTGCGGCAAGGACACCTCAACAGAAACTTCAATTACTGCAGGAATTTTTGAGTTTGGTTCCAAAACACAAAGGAACTGAACGTCTACGCGCTCAAGCTAAACGTCAGATGGCAACATTACGAAAGGAAATCGCAGAGAAAAAACAGAGGCGGGTTGGAAAAGGCGGACCCAAGTTTTTCATAGAAAAGGAAGGAGCAGCCCAGATTGTAGTTTTAGGCATGACTAACGTCGGTAAAAGTAGCTTGTTGGCTTCAACCACCAACGCAAAGGTTGAGATTTCCAGCTACTCTTATACCACTAGACAACCCGTACCTGGCATCTTCAAATATGAAGACCTCCAGTTTCAGATCATTGAAGCGCCAGCTTTAATGGAGGGTTCTGCAGAAGGCGAAGGCTGGGGCTTGCAAACATTGGCACTTGCTCGCAACGCAGACAGTCTCATTTTAATGGTGGATTTATCACAACACCCGGCGAAACAGCTCTCTTTGACTTTAAGCGAGTTAGAAAGAGCGAGAATCCTCATTCAAAAACCACGTGCAAGGGTGAATATTGAAAGAAAACATGCAGGTGTTGGTCTTCGGATAATCATTTTGGGGCAACTTGTCAACTGCACTCTAAAAAATATTGAAACCCTGCTGAAAAGCTACCGAATATACGATGCGACCGTAAAGATTTATGGAGAAGCCACCTTAGACAATATAGAAGACACAATTTTTGAAAATACAATTTATCGACCAGCAATTGTTGTTGCTAACAAAATGGACAACTCAGAAGCAGTAGACAAATTAGAGGAATTGAAGAAAATCGTTGGAGAACAGATAAGAGTGTTACCAGTTTCCTGCAAAACCCACACTGGACTAGAATCATTAGGAAGGGAATTGTTTGAGTCAATGAGTTTAATTCGAGTTTATACAAAAGAACCAAGTAAGAAAGAACCATCCAAAAAGCCGTTCATTCTTATGAGGGGCGCTACAATTCTTGACCTTGCCAAGCAGATACATAGCGATTTTTACAAACAGTTTTCTTACTCCAAAGTTTGGTCTAAACGTCTGCCCTTTAGTCCCCAAAAAGTAGGGTTGTCTTTTTCTTTGGAAGACGGAGACATCGTAGAGATACACACGAAATAACTTGCAAGAATCTTATTTATCGAGATGCTCGTGCTACTCTTTCCATTTCATTCTTCTTTCTTATCGCCTCACTTTTCATATCATTATTCGCAGTCAAAACAAGTTCTTCAGCAAGACATTCCTCATACGAACGAGGATTACCGAAGGTTACCTTTCTCGCTCCTTCGGAAATGAAGCGTAGAGCCAAATCTACTCTTCTCTGCGGTGACACGTCAACAGCCATGTGATACACAACGCCACCATAACTAATCCTAGTGGTGTCTTCGCAAGGTGCAGCGTTTTCCACCGCTTTAGCAAGGATTTCGATTGGATTTTTCCCTGTGCGGAGATGACAAAGCTCAAAGGTATTTCTTATGAGGTTGATGGTTCTAACTTTTTTCCCAGCGCTTCTTCCTGGTCGCATAAGATTATTAACAAGTCTCTCTACAATGCTGACCTCTGCTTTGCGAAATCGTCTATGTTCATGACGCCCCATACTGTGGGGGACATAAACTGGTCTAAGAGAGACATAGCGTTTTAGCCCGGGATCTGTGATTTCGATGCCTTCAAAGCCCCATTTTCCGAACAATTTGATCTCTTGTTCTTTGCTCAAACGGATGTCACCTAGATAGCCTTCTGGGTTTTAAAGCCTCTATTTAAAGCTTATTAAGAACTCATTATTTTCCAAAAACTAGACGATAAGGTTAGCGTAAGGGTTTCTCCTTTTTACCTAACACTAACTCTTTGAGGGAAACTCCATTAACAGTAACAACCTTCCAACGAACCCCAGGTATATCGCCCAAGCTTCCCCCACGGGATCCTCCAATGCCCTCAACAATGACTTCATCGTGTTCGTCGATTACATTGAGGGCGCCGTCTCCTGGAAGAAAGGCTGTTAGGGATCGACCGTTTTTTATTAGTTGTGTTCTTACACACTTTCGGATGGCACTGTTAGGTTGTTTACTCTCCACTCCAACCTTTTCTAGAACTATTCCACGGGCCATAGGAGCCCCTTGTAAAGGGTCTGATTTAACGTCAAGTTTCAGCATTCGGCGTTTGTAGTATATGTTTCTCCATCGAAACTTCTTTCGTTTTTTACTCAGTTTTCTTGCGGCGAACTCGCCTTTTGGAGATTTTGAACTCATATCTTGTCGTATCCTCTGTCACATAATCAGCAACCTCATATTTAAATTATGTAATTATTGAGTTCTCGTTGTGTTGAGGGCTTTGGAGAATAGGTATCTGAAGGAGAAGAATTGATGTTTGTGGGTCTGTCTCAAGGTCTCTATAGAGGAGGGAGAGAAGAAAATTTGTTTCTTCTCATTCTTCACTGAAGATGCTGTTTCATGCTAGCTGATAACGTTGATGAGGACCTTTTTTCCTAGTCTCAGAAGGTAACGGGCTCCAGTGTTGCCCTTGTCACCTTTATCACCTTTCGGTCCCGGGGGGCCAGTCATGTCAATTCCAACGAATGTTGCAATTGCCCAGTTCCCGGATGTGCCAGTTGCGTCTGTGAATAGAAGACTTGAAACAGTAGGTATTATTGTACCATCCCATGTGACTGTTATTTTCGAGTTGGTTGAGAATCCTGAACAAACAACAGTTGTAGATGCAAAGCCTAAACTTGGGCTTAAGCTAATGTCAGCCTCTGCGTGCTCACTCCTATAGGGAAACTACTACCTCAAAAGCGATTCATACTTTGCCAATGCCGCTTAAGGCCTAGCAATCGAAGCTAATCAGAGACATCAAGCCTTTCATTCTAGGTTTTTGTACGCCGCTTTGTTCTTTGCTTTTTCTCGTATTCGTCTGCGCATCTTGCACAGCAAAAAAAGAATTGTTCACCATCAATTGTTCTTTTGTAATTTGCAAGTTCGCATCTCTCGTCCTCAGCAATTTTTACCCCACAAATCGTGCATTTTACAAATTTCATTCATTTAACCCCCTTCTTAGCTTGATAGTCTTTTATAGCCTCGTGTAAAGCGTCCGCTGCCAGATTGGAGCAGTGCATCTTGATTGGAGGAAGACCTCCAAGACTCTCTGCAACATCACCCCTAGTAATCTTCAAAGCTTCATCAATAGTCTTCCCTTTCGCCAACTCAGTTATCATACTGCTTGTGGCTATTGCTGCACCACAACCAAACGTCTTGAACTTAATATCCGCTATCCTGTTCTCTTTGACCTTTATGTAAACGGTCATGACATCACCACAAACCGGATTACCAACAGTACCTACACCGTCAGCGTCTGGAATTTCCCCCATGTTTCGCGGATTCCTAAAATGCTCCATAACCTTTTCAGAGTACATTTTTTCACCTCAGCAACTCTTTAGGAGTTAAAGGAGAGATGGCTCTTAAACGTCTTACGATACCAGGCAATATTTTCAGGACATAGTCAATTTGATCCTTTGTTGTCCATCTCCCCAACGTAAACACCAACGATCCATGAGCCTCCTCATGAGCCAAACCTATAGCCAACAACACGTGGGACGGTTCCAGAGTCTTTGAAGTACACGCTGAACCAGAAGAGGTAGCCACTCCCTCCATGTCAAGACTTAATATCAAGGATTCACCTTCAATGTAACCAAACCTAAGATTGGCGTTGTTAGGTAGCCTTTTAGTGGGATGCCCATTTAAAAAGGAATGCGGTATCCTGTCCAAAACACCGTCTATTAATCTGTCTCGCAACTCAGATAACCTAACACTTTCAGATTCCATCTCTCTCTTTGAAATCTTTGCGGCTTCGCCCATACCAACTACAGCCGGTACATTTTCTGTGCCAGATCTTAATCCTCTTTCTTGACCCCCACCATGTATAATGGGCTGAATTTTAGTTCCAGTTTTAATGTACAAGGCCCCTACTCCTTTCGGACCATAAAAGTCATTGGATGAGAGAGAAAGCAGATCTATATGCTCATTTATCACATCGATGGGCACTTGACCTGCCGCGGCAACAGCATCTACATGGAAGCAAATGTTTTTCTCATGGGCTATTTCCCCAATCTCCTTTATTGGCTCAACTGTCCCAATCTCACCGTTAGCATACATTACTGAAACAAGTATAGTTTGATCTGTGATTGCATTCCTTAAGGCTTCAGCATCCACTATTCCATACTTATCTACAGTCACATAGGTAGTTTTGAACCCCTCTTTCTGCAGGTATTTGAAAGTGTTAATCACAGACATGTGTTCGATTGTAGTTGTAATTATGTGATTTCCTCGATTCCTATTGCGATAAGCAACTCCTTTAATGGCTAAATTGTTGCTTTCTGTGGCTCCAGAAGTAAAGATAATTTCCTCCTTTGTTTCAGCTCCAACAAAATCTGCAACATTTTTTCGCGACTCCTCCATAGCCCTTTTTGCCTCTTGCCCCAAAGAATGGACTGAAGAAGGGTTCCCAAAAACTTCAGTGAAGTACGGCTTCATAGCCTCCAGAACTCTAGGATCAACAAGTGTTCCAGCACCATAATCCATATAAGCTTTTTTCATTGCCATCCACATCGCCTTTTATTTAACTTTCCTAATCAGAAAGCGAATACGACTACCCTCTTTTCGTATCTCAATAAGTTCCTGTCCTGTCCTTTTCGTCAAACTCTGTATATCCGCCTCTGCTGCTGGATCATCAGCGATAATTTCCAAAACTTGTCCAATATTCATCTTATCTATTTCCTGACGGCTTCTGAAAACTGGTTCGGGACAGTAAAGTCCTATACAGTCGAGAGTTCGATCCACCTTTACTTTCCTAGACATTTCGAGTCCTTCAAATAATTCTCATTCAAAATATTCTTGTATATCAATATCATGTTTATTGCAGGTTTCTATCGATTATAAGAGTTTACTAGGAACTTTATGTGATAGATACACTTTGTATTTGGAAGTAACGTTTAGCTAAGAACCGGATTCTTTCAGCGTTTCTTCCATTTTTACCGATAGCAACTCCTTTATCTCTAGGGTTCACAGAAACAACTGCAATGATTCTTCCATCTGGACGTTCTGTTATCCTTATTTCCTTCACCTGCGCTGGTCTCAAAGCATTTTTTATGAATTGAGCTGGATTTTCTGAATGTTCTATTATTTCATGTTTCTTACCAGTCATTCTCTCAAGAAGATGAATGTTTTTGCCTTTTCTTCCTATAGCAACCCCTACGTCTCCTTCTTTTACAACGAAAATTACTCGCTGAAGATCCTCGTCAACCACACAGTCTTTTACGGTTGCTCCAGTTACACTTTCAAATAAGGCTATATAGCGCATTTCTCGGCCGGTGAATCGTATTCCGCTAGACATTCGTTGCCTCCGTGAGCTTAAGGATGTCTGAGTTTCCTTGTTCTTTTACAGTTAATGCTGAGACTATGAATGGTTTTCCACAGACTGCACTCAACTCTATGCTGGTTCCATTATAAACAATAATTGGAATTTTAGAAAGTTCACAGTAATGTTGGATGTCCTCGCGGGTTCTTTGTGGACAGTTTGCTGCAATGATGATTAGCTTAGCTTTTCCAATCTTAACATTGTTTATTGCGCTTTGGGCTCCAAACAAAACCTTTCCAGTTTTTACTGTTGTGGTGATTGCTTTGTTAATGTCAATCATTCTTTTGTTTCCTCAGCGCGAATCCTTGACATGTAAAGGTCCACTAAGCCAGTGCCAATGGGTATAGATTGTCCTACTATAACGTTTTCGGTTACCCCTTTAAGTGGATCACTTTCTCCTTTAATGGCTGCCTCAACTATGTTTGGAACAGTGATTTCAAAAGCAGCTCTTGCAAGCACGCTTGTCTTTTCCCCACTAATTCCATGTCTTCCTATCTGCCGTACTTCACCAGTTGCAGTCATGATATCAGCTACTAACATCACATGTCTTATATCCACATCAAGACCCTGCTCCTCAAGAACACCTATCGCCTCATTGATTATGGCGTTTCTAGCAGCTTCAACTCCAAGAGTTATGGCAATTTCGTGGACATGATTAGTAATTGTTCTGGTAGGGTCTATACCATGAACTTCAAGAGCCTTCGATAAGTTGGAGCCATCCGTTCGTATAACCCATTTCCCCATCTCCTCAGTCACAAGAACACGACGAACATCAGGTACACCTTTGACTAAGTGACCAGATATCTTATCGAGCAGTTTTTTACGATCTGCAGGTTTCTTAGGCTTAAGCATTATTTGATTCTCTTTCATACTTAAAGTACAGTTGGGTAGACTTGAAGCCTCTTGTAACTCATCTAAAGTTACGCCACGATCCTCCATCATAGTGGAATTAAGTCTAACAACAACCTCCTCCTTTTCAGGGTCATCATACAAAGCTTCAGCAATATCCTCAATAGTTGTACAGATAATATTTCGAGCAATCTCAGTAGCCTTTTCCTTACTTACTTCATGCTCCTTGTCCAAGTAAATGGTCATAATCGGAGTTGAGGGTATACGTCGAGCATCCACGATCTCAATGAGCCGTGGCAAACCCAAAGTCACGTTCTGCTCTCTAACTCCAGCATAGTGAAATGTTCGAAGCGTCATTTGTGTTCCTGGCTCCCCCATAGATTGGGCAGCCACGATTCCAACAGCTTCTCCAGGTTCAACAAGGGCGCGTCTATAGTTTTCTAGAGTTAAATCAACTACCTGCTGTACACCTTTCTTACTTAACTTGGCTTTGGATAACTCTTGTTTTAACTCCTTAATGAGAATGGGGGTTAATTGATTTTCGATTTCTTTAAGACTTTTTTTAATAAATTTAAGAGATGCTGGTTTGCCCTTTCTTATTATAATCTTAATTTGCTCGACAAGACGATTAACATTCACAGCTTTTCCGTGATCACTTTTGGCAGGATCCACTCCATCTTCTCCATACCGAAACTGAACAATATCACCGACTGAGTTTCGAACAGTTCCATCGTACTCTATGCGCAGATGTTCTAAAGCGTTGATCAATCTTCTTTGCATGTATCCACTTTGCTGGGTTCGTACTGCGGTGTCCACCAACCCTTCCCGGCCACCCATAGCATGGAAGAAAAATTCCACTGGATCTAAGCCACTTCGGTAGGAAGAGTAAACGAATCCTCTAGCTTTAGGTGAGGGATCACCCACCTTAAAGTGAGGCAGTGCGCGTTCAAGATATCCACGCATAATCCGTTTTCCCCTTACAGATTGCTGTCCCACACAAGCAGTCATTTGAGCGATGTTGAGATTAGAGCCTCTTGCTCCTGTTCTCGTCATCAATATACCTGAATTTTCTATGTCAAAATCTTCATCTGCAATTCTCCCAGCCTTATCTCTAGCTTTAGCCAACTCATTCATAACATAAATTTCAAATGACTCTTGCATAGTTTGGCCTGGAAGCCTTTGCAATGTATCGTTTCGATAGGCTTCTATCAACTCTTGTATCCTGCTCTCGAATTTTTGAATACTTTTCTTAATTTTTTCTTGGGCAACAGAAGACAACTCTAGTTCATCAAAAGAATAAGTGAACCCACGCAGTGTTATGAAAAGTTTGAGGAGTTGACAAATACGATTCAGAAATTGCCTCCCAGTGTAGGTGCCATAATCTTTTATTATTCTGTGAAGAAGACTTTCTGACTGCTCAGCACCTATGGAACGCCTATCAATCACACCACACTTTAGAATACCATCTTTTATGACTACGTAAGCGTCGTATGGACAGTCTTCATAAAGGCAAGTAGTGCAACCACGACAAGTTGTGGCCTTCAATACATAATTTAAATTCTTAGGGATAAAGAGACTGAATATCTGTTTTCCAGTCCAAAGAGATTTAGGTTTTTTTATTTCCGGTTCAGGAAGAGGCCCATCATATCTCGCAGCCATCAGTAATCTACCGACTTCCTCTTTGGTAAGGCGGGTTGATTTTCGGGTAAGGAGATAAGCTGCAGTGATAAAATCTCGGATTGCTCCTATAATGGGTCCTCCAAATCTTGGAGAAAGAATTTGATCTTGAACCTGCATAAGAAGGCGCGATTCTGTTTGTGCTTCCTCACTTTGAGGTACATGGAGGTTCATCTCATCTCCATCAAAGTCAGCGTTGTACGGAGGACACACACAGAGGTGCAAACGAAAAGTTTTATGAGGTAACACTCTCACGTAATGTGACATGATTGACATGCGATGAAGAGAGGGTTGCCTGTTGAAAATGGCGATATCACCGTTTTTAAGATGACGCTCCACAATAAAACCTGGTTCTAATACCTCTGCAACCTTTTCTCGGTCAACAACAAACTCCAGTCTAACTCGTTTACCATCAGGTCTTACAACGTAAAGTGCACCCGGATATTTTTCTGGACCATTAATAATCAACTTTCGCATTTCCTCAAGGTTCCATTGGGTAACTTTCTCAGGCATGGAAAGTTTTATGACAACATCCAATGGTACTCCTACTTCATTGATGTCAAGATTTGGATCTGGAGAAATCACAGTGCGGGCTGAAAAGTCCACTCTTTTCCCAGAAAGGTTACTTCGAAATCTTCCTTCTTTACCTTTGAGACGTTGCGACAGAGTTTTAAGTGCTCTACCTGAGCGATGTCTAGCAGGAGGGATTCCTGAAGCTTCATTGTTAAAGTAGGTTGTCACATGATACTGCAACAGCTCAGACAAATCTTGAATAATAAGTGTTGGCGCACCAGCTTCCATGTTTTCCTTTAAGCGTTGATTAATACGGATGATGTCCACTAGTTTGTGGGTTAAATCGTCTTCAGAGCGAATGCCGGATTCCAAAGTTATTGAAGGCCTTACATAAACAGGAGGAACTGGGAGAACCTGCAGAACCATCCATTCTGGGCGGGCGTTTTCTGGATTGAAACCAAACAATTCAAGGTCATCATCAGATATGCGTTCGAGTCGTTCTCTGACCATACTGGGTGTCAATCTTTGGGCGCCGCCCTCAGGAACATTCTCACTGAATTTTGTTGGTTTCTCAAATACTATCTTATATTGGGATGCCCCGCAATGAGGACACTCTTTTCCTCTAGCCTCTCGTAACACCTTCGTGTAAAGACTACTAGGAACCGTTCCTAGCATTTTTGAAATCCGTTTGATTCTTGATCTGATCTCTTCAATTCGATTCGTCGGCAATAAGATGTGTCCGCAGTTTCTGCAGGTGGCTCCAAGAAGTTCATTTATTATTTTGTTAAATATTATGTGGATGATGGGGACTGCAAGTTCGATATGACCGAAGTGCCCAGGGCATCTTATTGCAGTGTTGCCACACGTTTTACATCTTTGCCTTGGCTCAAGTGTTCCCAGTCGTCCGTCCATAAGTCCAGATATTATGGGTGCTCCGTCCTCGTCATAAGTGTCAGCGGTTTGTATTTCCGCGATAGAAAACCTCCGTACCTCTTGGGGGGATAAAACACCGAAGAAAACTTCGTTTATAACTTTATGAACTGTTTCCTCCATAGACATTTACGCTTTCTCCTTTAATTTAAGACGAGGTGCTATGCAAAGGCTCATTAACTCTTGCAAGAGAAGTTTGAAGGCGTAAGAAACAAATACCGGAGAAATTCTTGCTTTATCTTCACAAAGTCGACAAATATATCTACGCTGTTTAATGTCATAAAAAGCAATGTATCCACAATTTTCACATACGTAAAGAAGATATTTGTCCGATTCTTCGAGCAATCTATCTTGCAACAGCATTGCAGCACCATGCCCAATCAAACAATCCCTCTCCATTTCCCCAAAACGCAACCCACCGCCTCTTGCCCTTCCTTCAGTAGGTTGCCGCGTCAACATCTGAACTTGCCCTCGCGCTCTGGCGTGGATTTTGTCTGCAACCATGTGATGGAGCTTTTGGTAATAGACTATTCCCATGAAAATGTCTACTGCAAATTTCTCACCTGTGACACCATTGTAAAGGATTTCTCGTCCTGTATTGCTGAAGCCAAGTCTAGTCAATGCTTTTTTTAGTTCTTCTGGGTTTTCGTTAATGAAAGGTGTTCCATCAACATGTTTTCCCCTTGCTGCAGCAACTTTTCCAGCCATGGACTCTAGAAACTGGCCAATGGTCATCCGTGAAGGAATGGCGTGTGGATTTATGATGACGTCTGGAATGATGCCATTGGCGGTAAATGGCATATCTTCTTGTGGTATAATCATACCTATTACACCCTTTTGTCCATGTCGAGAAGCAAATTTGTCACCCAGTTCAGGTATTCGTTGGTCACGAACTCTGACCTTTACAAGTTTGCTTCCTTCACCACTTTCGGTAAGGAAAACATCGTCGACAATGCCAGATTCAGAAGACCTAACATCTACTGAGGTGTCCCTCATTGTAGGTCCTTTAACCTCAAACTCCTTGTATTCTTCAAGAAATCTTGGGGGGCTCGTCCTTCCAATGAGCACATCACCACCGGCAGTCTCGGACTCTGGACTTACGATGCCATCTATTTCAAGAAGACGATAATATTGTTCTCCACGATATCCACGGACGCCAGATTCTGGTATAACGAAACGATCCTTTAATCCGCCGAGGTATTGACGACATTCTGCCTCGTAAATACGGAAAAATGTAGAACGTCCCAATCCACGTTCGATAGATGCCTTATTGAAGATAAGGGCATCCTCCATGTTATAACCCTCGAAGGATATAACGGCAACGAGATAGTTTTGTCCAGAAGGTCTGAAATCATATTCAATGATATCCAATGGTTTTGTATTTACCAGTGGTGTCTGTGGATAGTGTAGAATATGAGAGCGGGAATCAACTCTATTGAAGAGATTTGTAGTATGTATTCCTAGGGCTTGTTTTGACATAGCCGCTTCATAGGAGTTACGTGGAGACTGATTATGCTCTGCGTAGGGTATAAGGGAAGCGCATATCCCAAGAATAGTATAGAGTGCAATCTCAACGTGAGTATGTTCAGAAGTGACATCATCAAAATTTAGCGCTGCAAGAACATTTTCTTCTTCTTCAGCATCAATGTATTCGATTATACCATTCGCTATTAGGTTTTCCCAACCCCATTCTCCAAAACGAATTTTTTCGATATGTTCAGGTTGTAGTTTCGGTTCCCCATTCTCTACAATTATAAGCGGGCGTCTCACACGTCCCTCATCGCAATTAACATAAATCTCTTCTTTTTCACCAAAGATTTTAGAGAAATAAGCAACATTAATCTCTGGAGATATATTTCCTTTCCTACGTTTCTTTCTAATTTCAGTGACTAACTCTTCCGGTGATGGGCAAAAACCAACCAGAGAACCGTCTACAAAGATTTTGGCACATCTAGACTTAACTTCTTCACCTACCTCTTGTAGTGGAGTCACTCCCATCCGATAGAGCGTTTGCTTAATTTTTTCTGGATTCACACTTACAGAGGTACTTGCAGACAAAGCAAGGTTCTTTACTAGACCGCAGTTTGATCCTTCCGGTGTTTCGTTTGGACATAGTCTTCCCCAATGTGTTGGGTGTAGGTCTCGTGCCTCAAAATTTGGTTGACTACGACTGAGTGGTGACTGCAATCTTCGTAGATGGCTTAATGTAGAGATATGATTGGTCCGATCAAGAAGCTGGGTAATACCAACTCTTCCTCGTCCCCATCTGCCAGTCGCCAGAGCATGTTGAATTCTGTCAGTAATGATCCCAGGACGAACAGCTGCAGAGACAGTTATCATTGGTCGTTTAAAACCCATGCGTTCAAGCTGATATTTTATGTCTCTGCATAGATTTCTGAAGGCAATTCTAAAAAGATCTGCAAGCATTGGTCCCGCAAGTTTCAAACGTTTGTTTTTAAAGTGATCTTTGTCGTCTGGTTTTCTTTTTCCAAGTTTTAATTCAATAACCCTAGTTGCCATTTCACCTACGAAGAACGCCTTGTCTTTACGGGTTTCAATTGTACGACCAATGTGAGGCAAGAAGTTTCGATCAAGAATACTTTCCGCCTTCTGCCGACGATATTCTTCAATCTGTCCATGAGCCACCCGATTTCCAATGTACATTATCGCGTCCTTGACCGTATCAACACCAACAGCTTTTTCAAAAGAGTATTCCAACTCATTTTGCATAACTTTTTCAGGAGAAATTGCTTCTGCGATTTCCTTGTCTGATTCTAATCCGAGTGCTCTCATAATAATTACAAGGGGGATCTCGGTGGGAACGCCAGGCATTGAAACATAGACGGCATTGTCTGATTTCATTCGCAATTCGATTCTTGCTCTAAAACCGACTGTTGTGGAAAATATTTTGGCTTGATAAACGGGTTTGGCGCCACGCGTATCGACATCTATAAGGATATGATTGGGGGCTAAGTCCTCTAAAGCGACAATTACTCGTTCAGAACCATTAACTATGAAATATCCTCCTGGATCATTTGGATCTTCTCCTTGGGCGACTAGCTCTTCTGGAAGAAGTTGAGAGAGGACGCAGAGTTTTGATTTTAGCATTACTGGAAAGTCACCAATTAAGACGAGTTCTGTTTCCATTTCTCTGCCGTCAATTATTGGGGTCATTTCGAGAGAGAGGGGAGCTGCGTACGTTAGGTTGCGGAAACGACCTTCCATTGGATAGATCTCATGCTTTGTGCCGTCGGCCTCTGTGATGTAAGGGCTGCTAATTCTTGATTGGGGATCAGGATCAATGACCCATAATCGACCGAACTTAATTTTATATGGGTTTTCTGGAATTTCTATTTCAATTTCGCTAACTTCATCTATGACCTCTTGAAGACCATGTTCGATAAATTCGTCGTAAGAGTCAAGGTGTTGTCTAACCAAACCTTTTTCTTTAAAAAAAGATTTCAAAAGGAATAAAAGCTCATCATGTGATATTTCCAAACTTATTTAAACCTCCAAGTTCCTTTCCAGAGAATGCTGTATCACGATCTTGTACACGGTTCCTTCCAAACTAGGAGATCCCTCCAATGGGTCGGCGGTCTTCCGACCAGAAAATCCGAGTTCCATAAGGATTTTCCCATCATATCTTAAAGTGCTAACACTAAACAATTTAGCCTGTTAATAAACCTTACTTCGCTTCTAATTTTGTTTTTGAAATTCAGAGAAACCAAGGAAAATTAAATTTTTATTTGAGAAATTATAGTGTGAATTCAAGTTATGAATGAGAAAGTGTCCGAGTTGATTTTGTACAAAGACCTAGTAGAACATCAGTTGAATGAAATAGAGGAAAAGCTATGAGTTCGGGTTTGAAAAAGGCTGCTAGCAAGTATATGAGTTATTTGCTGCGACACAATCCTAAGAATTTGAAGATGGATAATGAAGGTTTTGTTAGAATAAGTGGTCTCTTGAAAAATCTGAGAAAACGATACGATATTGATGAACGTTTCATTAGAGAGATCGTAGAAAGAAGTGATAGAAAGCGGTTTCAGATAGTTGCTGATAAGATTCGAGCAATTTACGGGCACACAATCAATATAGGGATAAAATTTCCTCTCGATGAGAGAGTCAGATTTCTTTACCACGGAACCACTGTGCAGTTGGCTTCTATAATTCTGAAAGAAGGCTTGAAACCTATGAAACGCAGATGGGTTCATCTATCGGGGACTCCTGGAATAGCAAAGGATGTTGGAAAGAGAAGAACCCCAAAACCAACCATATTAATTGTTGACGCAAGAAAGGCGCGACAGGAAGGAATAAAGTTCTATAAAGCAACAAACCAAGTTTGCCTTTCTGAAGAGGTTCCCTCAAAGTTTATTAAAATCCTTAATGACCTACATGAACCTTAAAGATTGCATGCCTATGCCACTAAGAGATGGTGATCTGAAAAGATGAAGATTCTCTTTGTGTGTACTGGAAATTCTTTTAGAAGTGCGGTTGCGGAAGCCCTTTTAAAGAAGCTTCGAAGCGATTTTGTCGTTGAATCTGCTGGAATAGAACCTGCAAGTCATATAGCAGAAAATGCAAAGAGTCTCTTGAAGAAGGAGAATGCTCTCGGAAATTTGAAGAGTGAACCTGAAGGGATCGAACAGAAAGGCGTAGAAGGGTATGACCTAATTATTGTTATGCAAGAAAGGCACAAACAGATTATAGTTGAACGTTGGCCAAAGGCGGAAAAGAAAATTCAGGTTTGGAATATTGATGACCCTATATACCTTCCTTCTGGATCAGCTCAGAAAATCTTTGCGAAAATTAAGAATAAGGTTTTAGGAATGGCTAGAACCTTGTAGAGTTAACGATGGCTTATGCGGCTGTAGTCTAGTCTGGTTAGGACACAAATCTAATGTTGATTTAGCTGACTTTAAGAGATTTCTAAAGATAGATTTAGCTCTAAGTCGAATTATACTTTTAAATCCTAAAAGTATTATTTCTCATAGCTATTCCATGCTTCTGGAAATTGCAGTATAGCTTCTGAACATAGAAGCTTCTTTCTTAAATCTTTAGTACAAGTATACTCAGCTATTCCTCTCTTTAGACAATGAAGAAACTAGACTACATAGCTTTTCCCTTATTCCAAGTAAAATGATACTTTATTTCTCAAATCTTAGAAGTAATCAATGAGTGTTTACTTTAATTCCCTTATCGTACCAGAACAGCTCATTCTATTAAGACTCTAATACTTCTAAGAACGTATAGATTACTTATAGAATATGTGTTTACTTTGTGTGTCTTTATGGAATTATTTTCTTTTCTGTATAGCTTTTTTTCTTAGAATAAATTCCCCACTATTTTCATTGTTCTAAAATTATATTATTAAATACTGAAAATATAATTGTGTATAAGTTAGACTAATGAAGTCTATTCTTTAATATTAAAGCTATGTTGAATTGTGTATAAAAGAATCATTAGTAGACTCCAATTCTTGTTTCGATATTCTGAAACACTCATTCCCATTAGTGTGGATGGATAACTGTATTCATTGTTTACGTATTAAGTAAATAAGACTCATTAGATACTATGTTCCTTCCAAAACTATATTAGTTCATTGATAACATCATCTGGGCTATTCCATCCAATAATTCATAACACATTTAAACAATGGATGTGTAGTTAGACTTTTATTTTCGGTCAACTCCTGTTTAGCAAGTTTCTATTGGATGTGGGATTATAGGTGGAAACGTTAAGAGAGAGACTAACAGAGAAGATAAAGCAAGTGATAGGATCATTACCGTTCAATTTGACTTTATGTAGACAGTGTATGGAAACGATGACTGTTTTCATTCAGGAACATAAAGAACTAGATCAATTTGAAGATTTTGAATTCAGTCAAGAATGTGTAAAAACTAGACATGAAGGAACTTCTGAGTGTTATAATCAAATTGTTCTATTGAGACAAGGGAAAGAGACTAGTTTGACATTTAAGATGTTTGATAACGAATCCGAGACACCAATGGATAGTCCAGAGACATCTACCTAACTTGTATTAGCTTTCTAAAAGTAGCGTTACTTATCCAGATAGTTCTCAAGTCCTTATCCTCTTCAGACATAACAATCATTGATAGGTTCCTTCTGTTGTGAAAAAGAGGGGGAAATGAGGTTTGTCTTTAAGTTATTGTGCGGATGGGTCTATTGAACAGGAGCACTTTGATTGTGTCGCTCCCTTCAAAGGCTGTATCATCATATAGTTTTCCTGTTATGGTGAGCTCTACTTCAACTCTGGATGGGATAATCATTACCATTGTGTCATAATTGGTCATCCATGTTTTCGCTAAACTCTCGCGCGCGCGCTCCACTTACCTCAAATTCAATTATTAGGTTGCCTTGCTCAGACGAAAAAGAGACTTTGGTGATGTCGAAATTTACAGAAGTTGCATCTTCTATGGTTACATCTCCTACAGGATCAGTTATTATACCAACTAGAGATTGAGCTTGTATTGCCTTTGTTCCTGCGAGAGCTACAAACCCATTGGGAAGCAACGTTGACGACAAACACACTGAGATAAAGAATGCAGACGCAATTTTCTTGTTCATTCTAACTCTCTCCCTTCCTCTACAACTATACAACATAGAACTTTCTTCCTTAAATCTTTATTACAACTTGATACTGTATTTTTGGTGAATACTAAATTATTCCTCTCTTTAGACAGTGAAGAAGATCTTTGTTGATCCATTGGACAGACTTATTAGTTGAGAATTTGATAGAATAAAGAGGGAGAGTTATCTCTCAATCAGTCAGAAATAAAAGAAATTCGATAAAACAGAATGTAGGAGAAACGTTGTTATATCTAGGGATATATATCACAATTTTCTTGTTTTCATGTGGATTAGTGGGGTATGGAATAGAAAATCATATGATTTATCCAGAACCCAAAGGTTTTGAACTTGTAATTCCTATATTAGATTTGAAAGTTGGAGTAATATGGATTCTTGGGATATTTGGAATGATAGCTGGTCTACTGGGAATTGTTGATGTTATCGAAGCATCATTTGTTCCTATACTCTTCAGAAGAAAACATTCTATGTAACTGCATAAAAATAATGCGTTGTGAAGAAGCTACAGTTTGTAAGAAATTAATCCTTACACCTCTCTCATCCAGAAAACAAATACTGAGCTAGCCCTTCTTTCTTGTTAAAGTCAAATTATACTTTTAAATCCTAATAATATTTCTCAACGTATCTTCCAAAATTCTATTAGTTCATTAATAACATCATCTGGACTTCTAGCTTTACCATCCTTCTTCATTAAAACATACTTAACCTTAATAGCTTTCTAAAAGTAGCATTACTGATCCAGATAGTTCTAAAGTCTTTATTCTCTTTGATTGTGAGAGAAGAGGCTAAAGAGAAACCTAAGCCTTAACTTCCTCTTTTTTTCTGTCTTCCCAATACCATATTGGTATTAAAGGCGGAAGAGTCAAAACATACCAGAACATATGAAGCCAAATTTCCTAGAAAAACATGGCAAACCAAAAAAGAGCACAAACAAGTTCCCAAAAGAAACAAACTACCGTATAAGCCTTGATATGCAACTTGGAATGCCCCCAACCAATCCCCAGACTCACAAGCACAAAAAGTGCATAAGCCAAAACCCCGATTAAACATATACCAAGAAGCACCATAGCCACTGATTCAGAAAAAAATGGAATTGTATGAAATGTAATTTCAATAACCGCTATTATCACTCCGAAAATTATTAGCATCCATTTCATACAATTCAGAGTTTCATTTGACATCAGAGTTTCTCATTTCCTTATTATATCAATTGGATTCTTATCTGGTTTACGGTTAGTTAAACATTCGCATGTGACATCTTGTATAACTCCTATTCATTCAAGACTTTCGAGTTTATGAAACTTTAATATGTGAGAAATGCGGAAAAGTTACAGCGGAAAGAAAAGAACTGATTAGAATTATAAGGGATAAAGAATGAATGAAGACGAAATAGTCAACCAACTAAAAGAAGCAAATAAGAAACTTGATAGAATTATAACTTTCATAAACCAAGAACTTAACAATTTAATAGACCGAAAACTTAACGCCCATTATAAGCAACTTCTAATAGAAATAGATGCAAAACTAAAACAAAAAAGAACTTAGCATCCACTTGAACCCCCCTCTCCTTTTGGATTTTTCTATTTTTGAAAAGGCTTCTAAAAATTCTGGATATGTAGGCATTTCTCAGCAAAAAACATACTTAAACAGAAGAACTGAGTTAGAAAGTAATGTGTGAAAGATGTTCACTTATGGGTTTCGATTGAACAATGATGCATTTGGAATGAAGGCTAGTAATGGTGTAACATACCTTTTCTCATTCAAAAAACCGCTTCAAGTAAATTATCCTATGGCATATCAGCCTAGGCAAGACTCAATAGTGTTCTACTTGTTCAAGGAGATAGGGAGTAGGAAATTTGAACTTCATGTCTATAATGCACTTCATGAAGAACATGTGCACAGAGTTCTCACTAGATATGGAATACCTAGAGAGTTTCAAGAAGATATTTGTGTATCTTTGTTTTCGCAATTAAACGTATTGGCATTAGAAAGCGGCAAGATTGACGAATGGCTTAAAGAATGGGGGTTCTTAGAAACTTAAACAAATAGCCTTTGTTTCTATTTTTAAGAAGACTTAGATGTTTTTTAAAATTTGGGCGTATATGTGCAACTCAAAAGTTTGAGAGAACCTTTAATTTTATGTTTTAACGTTTTAATATGGTGTGTGGAAGGCTAGGTAAAACATGACTTTTCTAAAGCCATGTTTGTATACCTCAAACCTAGCCTTTCACTCCAAATTTAAGCAATTACTTAAACTTTTAAGAGTTAGTATAACGAAACTTTTTTTCGGAGTTCTTTAGTATAGGTTGAACTAAAATGACTTCATTGAACACCGTCATCTGAAAAGACAAAAACTAATATTCAGCTGTTACTCTTCTCAGCAAATAAGGAGGAGACCTTCATGCGAAAAGAACTATCTCAAAGACTGTTAAGGGAGCTTCTCAAGAATTCCAAACGTAGTGATAAAGAATTAGCTAAAGTCCTCAAGGTTTCTCAACCTACAGTCACAAGAGCTCGTCATAAACTTGAGAAGAATGGAATGATTGAGGATTATACAATTGTTCCTAATTTTAAGAAGATGGGCTTTGAAATATTAGCTATAAACTTAGCTAAGGTTCGTCCCGAGATTCTTTCATCTGACAAAGGGAAAGCTGGTGAATTCATTGCCAAGTTTCCTAGTACGATATTTGCATCTGTTGGAGAAGGCATGGGTATGAATGCAGTGAGTATATCTTTTTACAGAAACTACACAGAATATCATCAAAGGGTGAACCAATTCCTAAGTGAATGGAAAGGTTTTGTTGAAGACATTCAAAGTTTTATTGTCCTTATTAAAGACGGAGAATTCAAGAGATTTTCTCTATCACACATGAAAGATGTACCTATCCAGCATCATTAATGAAGAAGCTATAGTTTGTCAAAATCAAATGTCAAAGTGGACAAACTAACTTAGTTTCAGTTTTCTAGCCGTAAACATTTCTTTTATCAAATACTGATGGTATACTTATTCGGACAGTCCGAAATAGAAGTCTTCTTTGGCAGAATCTTTCTCTTCCATAAGTCATAAGTATATAGGGTAAGATTCACTAGCATCTATTCCTTAGTTGGAAGATGGTGAGATGGAAGAAGAACTTCTTGCCCCTTGTGGCACATATTGTGGTTCTTGTGTTTACTATACTAAAGAAAGGTCTCCTCATTGTTCAGGATGTGGAACCCATAAGGGACACCCTTTCTGGGGAGAATGCAAACTCTATGCTTGTGCCAAGGAACATGAAGCTGAACATTGTGGGCTGTGTCATGAATTTCCATGTGAATTATTCGTTAATCAATATGATCCAGAACATGGACAGGAGAGTGCCTTCATAAGAGCAGGGCTCTTAGCATATAGGAAGAAAGCTGGAACCCAGAAATATATGGAAATGGTTGAAAAACTGAGGGAACAAGAGAAAAACTCCAGCTAAACTAAAAATTCTAATCTTCAGATGTTCCTTGTATAAGTCATGAAAACTGAAACAGAATGGATGGTGTTAGACATTGCTTGAAGGTAAGCTTGTGAATTTGAGAATAGTGGAGAAAGAGGATTTGCCTCTTGTTAAAGAATGGTTTAACAACCCTGATTTCACTGGTGAATATGATCCACTTGATGCACAGGAATCCAAAGCAGATATTGAGAAGAAGTATGAAAAACTCACTCCTGAACAGAAGTGGTTTCTGATAGAGACAAAGACTGGAAGCAAGATTGGTTTCATAGGTCATTTTCCAGAAGGAGATCTGTTGGAAATAGGTTATGCTTTGATTCCAAGTGAGAGGGGAAAGGGTTACTGCACTGAAGCTGTCAAGATTATGGTAGATTATCTATTTCTTTCCAAGGACATTGTCCGAATACAAGCAGGGATTAATGTGAAAAACAAACCATCACAAAGGGTCTTGGAAAAAGCTGGGTTCAAAAATGAAGGGACTTTAAGAAAATCATTATTTGTGAGGGGTAAGTGGGCTGATATCTATCTATATAGTATCCTTAGGGAAGAATGGAACGAACCAAAAATACTAACAAAAACAGCTTCACCAAGTTAACCATTATAAGAAATTCGGACAGTCCGAAATAAGATCGAAGCTTAGAAAAAAGATAGGGGAGAATCAGGTAGCTGGAATTTCTTCTTTGATTGTTTCGATTTCCTTTCTGAGGTTCATAACTTCAAAGAGAAGAAAGACAGTGCCATACTTGATGAACTGATTTACTTTCTCAGCAACGATTTCCTCATCAAGTCTATCTCCAACTCTTTTGAGCATTTCCTTCAGTAGAATCTCTTTTTGATTCATCTTCATCAAGATTAGATTAGTCTCTGGAATGATAAGAGGATTATGAAGACTGAATCTTCTGATAAAATACTTATCCTTCCAATTTAAAAAAATCTCTAAAATGTTGTTGAAAGTAACCATGGTTTAAATAGAAAGAGAAAATCAGCAATTTTTGGATTTGTGTTTTTATTATAAAATAGTTATAATAAGAAGAAGGGGCTTAGGAGAGTAGTTCAAGAAAGCATTCTTAAGCAGAAAAACCTCAAATCAGGCTCTATTCTTGAAAAGTCATTATGAAAATCGCTCTAGTGCTTCTTATATAGCCCTAGAGCCCTTAGATTTATACACAACTATTAGGAGATAAGAAGAATGACAAAGACATATCAAAAGAAACAAGTGAAATGTGTCAAATGTGGAGCTATGGGAACTCTAACGCTAAAGACCTCTATCACTAAAGGTAAACGCTATGAATATTTCTATGTTCAACACACAGACTTAGAGACATACAAAAAGAAATGGTGCTACTTAGGAAAAGAGTTGCCTTCAGAGTATCAGAATCTTATACACAAAACGAATGATGAAGTTATACACAAACATTCTAAGATTTATACGCAACCAAAAAAAGTTATACACAATTCTGATGTTAAAAAGAATGTTAACGATGGCTTGTGCGGCTGTAGTCTAGTCTGGTTAGGACTTCGGCTTCCCGAGCCGATAACCCGGGTTCAAATCCCGGCAGCCGCACCAACATCTAACATAGACCCTTTGTGTTTCAGCCATCTTCGCCCCCTGCCTATTAGGATCATATAGAAGACCCAGCCTAGACCCTCTGCGCGTGTATGAACCCCTCCCGTCAAATTGGAGGCTTAACAAGTTTTCTTTTAGGCAATGGCAGTTTCATCCATTTCTCAAAACCCGCCTTAGGCGGCTCCAATTCAAACAACTGTTTCCTACGAAACTCCAATATGTTGTTCTCTTTTCCCAAGAACTCAGCGGCGGTAACAACATCATGACCAAACTTCTCTGCAGAGTCAAAGACAGACTGTGAAAACTCCTTCCATCCTCCATCCCGCAAAAGGTGATGCTCTAAAACCGTGAGAGGAACACTCACGACTATCTTTTCTAAATTCTGCATCCCCAGTGCTATATGCTCATCTTTAACTCTAAACCCAGCCAAGTAGACGGGAGGTCCACCAATAATAATTAATTGAGGTTGTTCCGCAAGAATTGTCTCTAACGTTACGTCACACATAGGGCCTTGAACATCTGATGCAAACAACATCTTTTCTTCATCATATTCTATGGAGGTCATTAAGACCCAACCAAGCGGAGAGTTTGCAGCCCCATGAAACACTGGTTCAGAAAACTTTACACATGTGTCTCCGAACTCAAAGGTCTTGCCATCCGCGATCTCTAAACGTTTGGCATATTTACCTCCAGTTTTTTTGAACATCCACCCTCTACGTCTTTGACTAAAATTTACCTTTTCCCGATAACTCTTGACGAGAACCAACTTCCCTTCATAGATCTGTTTTGCAACATCAGGTGAAGACAAATTACAGAACCAGTCCACGTAGGAGGGCGTGTGATGATCAAAATGATAATGACTCAGTGTAACCACTTCTGCCTTTTCTGAGGCTTTTGCTATCTTCTCTCTGCATTCAGCAATCGCTTCATACTCTCTTGGATGAGGCGGAAATCCAAATCGATTAGGAGCCAATGAAACTCCAGCATCTAAAAGAATCTTCAAGTCTGGTGTCTCTACATAGGTGCACATGGATCTGACGCCAAAGCTTTCATCACCTAATGGAACAACCCTGATTTTCCTCAGCATTCCAAAAATCTCCGTAGCCTTCCAGACTATATCCTTTTATGCAAGAGAGGCATTTAATTTTGTTCGGTGGGCGATGACGACTCTGGCCCCACTGAAAAAATGATTTAGATCTTGAGTGTTTCTTCAGAGAGTGAAATACATACTCTACTGGGAGACCAAGAATGCGAGAGCCCACCACTTAACCACTTGACAAATAAATGCTGGCTACGTACACGCTGAAATTTCTTTTGGGAAAGAAAAAAGGAGACAGATATGTGTTTGTTATTCTTCGCCTACTGGAAGTAAGTAGACTAAACCATCTTCACCAAGAACGACCACAAATGTTTTTGCAGTTTTGGCAATGTCTTTCAAGGCTTCCAAAGTCATGTAGAGATTAGTTAGTTCAGTTGCGTTCATTCCAGCTCGTTCAGCAATGATCCTAATGGATTCGGCAGTTCCGTTAGCAATGATCAATCTAGAGGAAGCCTCACCTTCTGCTTCAATGATTTTTTGAGTAGCGGTTGCGTTGGCTAAGATCAGAATTTTTTCTCTTTCAAACTCTGCTTGTAGTTTTGCTTGTTGTGCCGCTAACTTGTCTTCTATGGCTTGCAGAAATGTAGGTGGAGGACTTATATCTCTTAGATCAACCTCAATGCTTTCAAGGGAATTCTTTAGCGATTCCTCTGCAATTAGAGATGTTTTTATCTTTAGGCTTAAATCCTGAGTTATTAATAATCTATTCTCAATAACCTCGATTGCCGTGTAGTTACTAATCACGTTTCTCGTGACTTCTCTGATTACCGATGAAACCGCCCGATCTTTCCAATCGAGTTTGGGAAAGGTCTGATAAAGTTCTTTTAATCCCGTGGGCTTCAAGCTCCATCTTACTAGTATATCTACTTCAATATTCAATCCATCTCTGCTGATGGATTTGATTGCTGGGAATTCACCCTGTTTTCCATCTTCCGTCCACATGCCCACTGTGTCCACAGCATAATAGATATGCACATCAGAAACCCATGGAGCCTTGAAAAACCACGCGGGACCTACAACAGGTTCGGAAACACTTCCTGTTAGAGGGTCTACGAGTATGACACCGTAGCCAACGCCAACAGACCTGAAAACGGTCAGTGGAATTATGATGAAGAAAATAATTAGTACGATAAGCACTGCTACTGCGATTCTTGTTACCCAACGTCTCCCTGCAAATCTCTTCGCTTCTTCCATTATGTATCACCTCCTTTTCAACAAAGTGTTAACCAACTCCGAATTTCGTCCATATAAGCCTTCTATGCTTGTGGCACACCGAGTTCAACTATTTTATTAAAGGCAAACTGCGAGTAGACTATTTGCTTATTTTGTATGCTTCAACTTTCACACTTGTTATTTTACCTTTTAACTCTTCAGAAATATCCATATCATAACTCGACTCAGATACAATCTTGACCCTTTTGAACCCCGCTTTCCTTATCGTGCCTAAGTATTCAGTTTTTTCCAAAGCTCCTGCGACGCATCCTGCCCATGCGTCAAAGCTTTTCTTTATTTTTTCAGGTAATTCCTCTTCTGTGACAAGGTCAGAAATCATAATTTTCCCACCAGGTTTTAGGACTCTATAGGCTTCGCGAAAAACTTTTTCTTTGTCGATAGATAGGTTGATTACACAGTTGCTTATGATGACATTGACTGAATTATCCTCAACTGGGAGATTCTCTATTTCACCCATCTTGAATTCTACGTTCTTGTAACCATATTTCTTTGCCGTAGATTTCGCTCTCTTGATCATCTCTTCTGTCATATCAATCCCAATGACTTTTCCTTTATGTCCAACTCTTTTAGATGCAAGAAAAACATCGATTCCGCCACCAGAACCCAAGTCAAGAACGGTGTCACCTTCCTTCAAGGCAGCTAACGCAACGGGATTTCCGCATCCCAAACCCACGTTAGAAACTTCCGGAACATTCCGCAAATCTTCATCAGAATAACCTATTGTCTTCCCAAGCTCTATGGGAGAAGGCCCACATTCACATGAAGGGCAACAGGACACTCCTGCTTTTGCCATCTCGCTATATCTTTTCTTAACAAAGTTTTTGATCTCTTTCTTTTCCATATTCTTTCGCCTTTTAACTAGTCAATAATTGAACCAAGATATAATCAGCTTCTCGCTTCACCAACCGATAACTGGACAGAACCATATAAAGATATATTTATGCCATTTAAGTGAACGTTCTAAGTGAAACACTGTAAGTGTTGAGGATTTGGTCTAATTTGGAACAGGAGAAAGGGTTTAGGGCTCCACGATACTTCTTGTTGACTGAAAGCGAATTGCTCTCGCTCATCGTTTGCATATTGTTGGATATCAGTGAGTATGTGGTTATGATTTTAGTTATGCCTGTTGTGGGTGATTTTTTTGACATTTTGGGAACTATCGCTTGTTTACTCATGTTCAGGTTGGTTGGAATTATATCCTTGCTTGAATTAGTACCAGGCGCAGACATTTTTCCGATCTTCATTATAACTTGGGTTGTCTGGTACTATCTTAAGAAGCGAAGAGAAAGAGAGGAACGAGGAAGACTGCAGGAAAAATGGATTTGAGAGTTCATGCACCTTCATATTAATAGCGAGTACGGTGATGAACGCTGAAATTACTTCTGATTTACTGCTACTCGATTTTTCTTTTTAATAGACAAAAAGCATAAATTATTTTTCCATGCAACAATAAGCCAGCAAGGTGGTAAAATGCGCCAATATTCTAGCGTTTTCAAAGATGAAAGTAAACTTGACATAAATTACGTTCCTCCTCATCTCCCTCACAGAAGTTTTCAATTAGATCTTTTGAATCAGTTTTTTCGTTCACTAATAGAAAGTCCAGGGAAGATGGCGCAACGTGCGTTGATTAGTGGACGGATTGGAACTGGGAAGACAGTTCTTTCTCAACACTTTGGGCTTCAAATTACCAGAGACGCACAAGAGAAGGGAATAAACCTTCAGTATGTGCATGTCAACTGTCGTGAGTGTAAGGGAAGTCTTTTCCTAATTCTACAGCGAACAGTCTCAAAGTTCCATCCCCATTTTCCCAAACGGGGTTATTCGGCGGAAGAAATTTTGCAGGTGCTCGTTCAGATTCTTGATGATCAAAATATATACTTGATTTTGACTTTGGATGAGTTGGATGCACTGATTCGCAATGAGGGATCAGAGCCACTCTATAATCTCACTCGCATCCAAGAAGAACGTCCTAACGCTCCTCGAAGACTTTCTCTGATCTGCGTTCTTCGTGAAATTGAACATTTGGATTCACTTGACCCAAGCTCAAGGAGTACCCTTCAACATAACATAATCCATTTGGCTGAGTATTCGAGATCTCAACTTCTAGATATTCTAAGTGATCGAGGCAATCTTGCTTTTAGAGTTGATGCGGTTTCTAAGGATGTTTTGGATTTGATTGCTGGACTTGCTTCTTCTGAAGGTGGTGATGCACGTTACGGGATCGAACTTTTGTGGCGTGCTGGAAAGTATGCTGATGTGTCGCGGTTGGTTGAGGTTTCGGCTGAGTGTGTTCGTATGGCTGCTTCTAGTGTTTATCCAACTGTTCGTAAGGAGGTGGTTTCTTCGTTGGGGCTTCATGAGAAGTTGTTTCTTTTGGGGGTTGCGAGGCGTTTTAAACAGACTGATGCGGTTCAGATGTCTATGGGTGAGGCGGAGGAGTCGTATGCGGTTGTTTGTGAAGAGTATGGAAAGAGAAAGCTTGGGCATACGCAAGTCTGGAAGTGTGCTAGGGATCTTTCTGCTTTGGGTGTTATTGAGTCTTGTCTTTCTGGTGTTGGGCAAAGAGGTAAGACTACTCTTATTAGTTTGTCAAGGGTGCCTGCTGTTGATTTGGAGCGTGAATTGGTTAAGATTTTGTCTGTTGGAGATAAGTAGGGGGTTTTGGTTTGGCGATTGAGGATGTTTTGTCTTCTAAGGGGAGGGTCAAGATTTTGAGGATTTTGAGTGAGATTGGGGAGCTTAATATTTCGGAGATTGCTAGGCGGGCTGGGTTGAATTATGCTACTACTAATCGGCATTTGGAAGTGCTTGAAAAGGAGGGTCTTGTTCGGCATAAGAGGTTTGGGAGGATTCGTATTTTTCGGTTTAATGAGGGGAATCGGAGGGCGGAGTTGGTTGGGAGGTTGATGGAGTTGTGGGAGCAGACTGATAAGTCTGAGAAGAGTGTTAGGTAAATGGAGGGAATGTTGTTTGTCTATGGTTGATGTGTCTGGGAAGCCTGAGGTTTTTCGTGAGGCTTTGGCGAAGGGTTTGATTAGGTTGAAGAGTGAGACTTTGGGGTTGATTAGGGAGGGGCGTGTGGAGAAGGGGGATGTTTTTGGTGTGGCACGTGTTGCGGGGGTTTTGGCTGCTAAGAATACGAGTGGTTTGATTCCTTTGTGTCATCCTTTGCCTTTGACTAGTGTGAATGTGGATTTGAAGGGTGTTAAGGAGGGGGTTGAGTGTGTGGTGACTGTGAGGGCTCGGGCGCAGACTGGGGTTGAGATGGAAGCGTTAACTGGGGTTGTTGTGGCTTTGTTGGCGGTTTGGGATATGGTGAAGCAGTATGAGAAGGATGAGGGTGGGCAGTATCCGTGGACGGTTGTTGAAGATGTTAGAGTTGTGAGTAAGAGGAAGGAGAAAGATTAGTCTGCGTGTGTGTGCGTGTGTAAGTGAGAGAGACAGACGGGTATAGCTAGGTCTAGGGGAGGGTTTTGTGTGTCTGTCTAGGTCTAGTATAGAGGGGGAGGTCAGTGGAAAGTGGAGTGTTCTACTGAATTGTTGTCAGTTGCTGTTCTCTTTTCTTAATTGCATTGTAGAGGTACTTAAACCACTCGAGTGTTTTCGGTTCATTGAATTGATTCCTTCAACCTTCTACTACAAGTTTCATTTTTTCCCATATTATTTTGATTGATATGGGACTGAAGAGATCGTCGATTAAGCTAATGTCTATAAGCTTTCGATGTAGAAGAACACCTATTCCCTCAAAGAACATGCAGACTTCACTGACTGCTTCAAACCGACCAAACGGACCATACTTCTTCACATAATCACTGTAGTCTTCAAATTTCCAGAAATTCCTTGCTACCGAAATGTGAATCTAACTTTCATTCAGTCCCGATAACTGCTTCCATAGCATATTCTCGTTGGTTTGGTTGGTTGGATAAAACTTTACCATGCATCATCATTGCTCCTGCGCGCGCATTGTCAAAATAGATATAGATGTTCTGCAGCCTATTGTAAAGGGTATGTTTTGGAAATCAAAAATCGAGAGGGGGCGATGGAATGAGTGAAAAAGTGTCCTCTAAGCTAACTTCAATAAGAAAATGCCCGATTTGTGGGCAGGCATTTGAAAAGGGATACGTACACGCGTCGCGAGGCATCTATTGGGATATGAAAAGGCACAAATTTTGGGGTGCGAGTGGAGAAGCGATAAAGTCGATGTGGAGTTGGAATATTCCATATGCACCTGCTTTGAGATGTAGAGAATGCAAAATCATCGTTTTCGATTACGGAGTATGAGGAGTGCGCGTGCTAATAAGAATGGGTCTGGTGATAGCTTCAGTCAATTTCTTGAACTCCATTGACTTGGAAGTGTGTGTGCATTAAAATTTAATACTTGAGCGCAATCAAGCCTGACTGCCACTATCAAGCTATCAGGAGCGACCCCCGTGTCGCTCACATCCCAATCGTGCCACTCAAAAGCACTAGGTGGTTTCTTTGTGTGTGTGCATAAAACTTTACCCCAGACTAAGCTTGATTATTTCGAAAGTGTTTTTGTCAGGATTTTTGGTGCTTTCCATTCTTCTCTGAGAATGCTATAGAGAAACAGGTCCCTCCGTTCGCCTCTAATAAATGCAGCCTTCCGAATCACGCCTTCCTTCTTGAAATCTGCCTTTTCCAGAACTCTTTTGGAGGAAAGGTTTCTAGCGTCAGTGCGAGCTTGGAGGCGAACTATTTCTTTTGAGAGAAATAGGTAATCGACCATAATTTTTAAGGCTTCAGAACAGTAGCCTTTGTCTCTCTCACTTGGGACAATAGTGAACCCAATTTCCAAAGCATCTTCAGCCTTAGAATGGTTTATCACGCCTATTTTCGTTCCATCTTTCTTCTCTATGAAGAATCTCCCTGTTTCTGGAGGAGAATCCTCGTAGATTTTCACAATCTCTGTTCTGCTGCTCTGATCAAGTTCGTCATACTTGCCATAGAAATCTGGGTTGTTAAGCCATTCTGCATACAGTGGCAGATCCTCTTTTTCCATAACCCTCAAATTCACGAGTTTACCTTCAAGCAACTCAATTCACTACCAGAGATACAGAAGTGGTGAGTCCAGATTCGGCTATAACTTTTCCGCATTCGTAGTCGTTGGTTGGTTTGGGTAAAGTTTTATCCAAACAAAACCAAACTGCATGCATGCACCTGATATATTGGTTATAGGCACTGGCTATTTCGGATTTGTGAAGGTTTCAGCAGAAGTCAAAGAACATTTTGAAGATAAGGGTATTGAATTAATAATTCATTCAACTAGGATGCATGTAGGAGTTTTAACAGTCTTCTAAAATCTGGGAAAAAGGTTGTGGTTGCTCTTCACATAGCTTGCTGAATGATTGCTAAAGATATTTTGCGAAAGGTTTATATTTTGTCAGCCTCTAAAGGCTTACAAGGTAGTAAGCAGTGTCTCTAATCACAGCTTATCTCACTCCAAAGCAAGAGCAGATTTGGAATCTAAAGAGCAAGGGTTTACAGGAAGTGAGCATTGCGAGAAAATTAAATGTAACACGTCAGACTGTCCACAAAGCTCTCGATGTTGCGCATAGCAAAATTTTACAAGCGTTAGAGGAGGCAGCGAAGCTCAACAAAATAAAAGTTGAAACTGTTGATCCTACTAAAGGAATATTGATAGGCTATAGCCCAGAATTCAGAACCAAGGCTATTGTCACGTTTTCATCAGTAAACGGAGTTCAAATCTGGTACAAATATGAGGGAGACTGCAAAAATTGCGACCAACTGCAAGCCTGCAGAACCATGCTACTCAACGAGTTGGAAGAACGAAAAATCCAGCCTATAAGAAACCTAGATACAATGTTGCCTTCCAAACTGGCTGAAATTCTATTCTCTAAAATTGTTGGTGAGTGAAGATATGGGTTTACTCAAAAAATTCTTGAATTGGTGTCCAAGACCCAGAAAGCATGAGCCAACTCTTCTTACAACTTTAGCTGCAACACTACATCTGCGCAACTCTGTTAAGAATCCACGTCTATCTCCAATCTTTGAAGGATTAATCTCCTTCATTATTTCTCTCCCATTATTCTACACAGGAATCTTAATCGCCGAATGCATTGTGGCAGGAAGTTCTCAAGGTCCTGTAACAATGATTGCGAATCCCTTGATATTTGCACTTTTCATACCTGTTTTCATCGGTGTTTGGGTAACAGTGGATTCTTTTTTGGTAAAAATGAACAAGAGAGGAGGTAAGGTTTTGTTGTCCGCGATTTTTTTGCCTATCATTTTTTCATCTGGAATTGCTGCAGGCTTGCATAACGGTATTTTTGATTCTATAAAATTATCTGGAGACAGTGTAATCGACTTGTACTATTGCACAGCGTGGTTCAACATAATAAACAATGGACTAACAGACGTTCACATATCGAAAATAGAAATAGGCAACCTCACTTGTGACCTTTCCTACCAAAACAGCTTTTTGTGGGATCTGAAACGTGGAGAAAATGCAAGCTTAGCCCTTTACTATGCGCATGAGAGATATTTATGGGGAGCCATTCTAGGCAGACACATTCCATACAATACAATAGGAACAGGATTCAGCTCCAACCTAGAAATTACTCCCACAACTTTTAGAGAAGGAAAATATTCTGTTGTCATTTATACAGACAGCATTACACCTTACAGGTTCGAAGTGGAAGCAATATTCTCTAGGTCAGAAGAAATCTACGGTTTTAACGCATCAATAATAAATCTCGGTAACGGAAGAGTTGGAGACCAGGATTACTGCTTGCCTGACATATGGTTCAACTTTGATATGGCTCTCAACTCTAAAGCATACATATACTCTGTTGACATCGGGAACGTAACAATAACATTGGATCCACCGCTTCTCATCGGAGGATACGACCCCCTCAAAGACTTCTCGCTGTATCTCTATCCTAACTTCATAGAAATATATGGACTATCTGACCATGCTACTCCAAGTGTACCACTTAACATGCCCGTCTTCAGAGTTGGCGAAACATACAATGTAACAATAAGGACCATGGCAAACAACAAATACATGACATCAATAACAATGATAAAAGACTGGGGATTCTAAGCAGCTTTAGATTTCCAGAAGACATAGACTTTTGTTTGGCGCGCGCGGTTGGTTGGGGTAAAGTTTTATCCAACACACATTTTCCATAAGTCATAAAAACTGAAGCAGAAGCCCTATTTGATTACTAGTGACTAATTAAGTGACGGAAGAAGGGTTACTCATGAAGTTTGTTGTAGGCTGTGACTTAGAAGAGTTCAAGGAATATTACAAGAGAAATGGATTCGCAGGAGAACAAGGCACAGGAGAACTCGGCATCACAGAAGAAAAAATCGTCACCCAAGACCCATCACACCTCATTGTCTGGAGAGAGAACAACAAGATTATTGGTCACGCAATCTGGCACGAAACAGACACCGAAGAATATAGAAAAGGAGAACCCAGAGACAAAGAAGACAGAGAGATACTGGAGAGATTTCTTGGAGGAAAGAAAGACTTCGTTGAACTTCATGAAGTCTGGCTAATCAAAGAGTATAGAGGAAGAGGTTATGGGAAGAAGTTCTTCGATTTCTTTGAAGAGTTCGTCAGGAAAAGAGGCTTTCACTCCATCGTGTATTATGCATTTCATCCTGCCGCAATTGCCATATGTCGTCAACGTGGATATAAAGAAGACTACCTAACAGGAGAAGTCGAATATGTCTTCTACCTTTCGCTAAGAAATAGATATGGGAAAATAGCAAAGATCGTTGAAAAAGGATAATAAAATAGCTAAAGAAGGGAATTTAGAGTTGAGTGAGACTGCAAAGGAACATAAGGCTAAAGCCCCTAAACAGGTTAGATTTGCTGTCATCATCTGTAGCAGCAGTCGCTTTGAAACAGTAAAACTGATGAAACACATGGATGACCCTTCTGGAGATCTAATTGTAGAGTTGTTAGAAAATGCAGGGCATAAGGTTGTTTTTAGGACTGTTGTGCCAGATGATCGGGTCTTGATTGGACAGAGTGTTGGAAACGCTTTAGGAATGAAGGATGTCGACGCGGTCATTACTTGTGGTGGAACTGGTGTCAGCCTTTCAGATGTAACTATCGAGACTGTGAGACCCTTATTGAGAAAGACCTTGCCCGGTTTTGGGGAATTGTTTCGACGGTTAAGTTATGACGAGATTGGTTCTGCGGCTCTGCTTAGTCGTGCCTTAGCTGGAGTTGCAGACAAAGGAAAGGCGATTTTCTGTGTTCCTGGTTCACCTCAGGCTGTACAGTTGTGTTTGGAAAGGCTTATCTTGCCCGAGGTAGGTCACATACTGAAACATGCCCGTGAAAAATAGTGATACCTGATGATTTATGATGATTTTGGGCGTCCACTGCTCAATCTAAGAATTTCCGTGACGCAGAGGTGCAACCTTAACTGCCCCTACTGTCACAGAGAAGGCGAATCACCTAGAGACACATCCTCAACTAGAAGAGAGATGACCGCAGAAGAAATTATTCGGTTAACCAAGATAGCGGTTGGCTTAGGCATTTCCAACGTCAAGTTGACTGGTGGAGAACCCCTACTTCGCAAAGACATCCTACAGATTGTAGAAGGCATAGCTAACCTCCGAGGCTTAAAAGATCTATCAATGACCACTAATGGGGTGCATCTGGCGTTTCTAGCCAAAGACCTTAAGCAGAAAGGACTGATGCGGGTGAACATAAGCCTTCCAAGCCTCAACCCAAAAACCTACCACAGCCTAATGGGCGGCGAGTTGCGGAAAGTTCTTGACGGAATCCGAACAGCAGTTGATGTTGGTCTACACCCAATAAAACTGAACATGCTGGTTTTGAAGGACGTAAACGACAATGAAATCGAAAAGATGATTGCCTTTGCAGAGCGTAGTGGCACGATTCTACAGTTGATAGAGTTAGAACCCGTGAACATCAGCACCGACTACTACAAGCAACACCACTTCGACTTGGATGCAACACAAAAACAACTAAAGGAACAGGCCTTCAAAGTGAGAACCCGCAAATACATGCAGAACCGCAAAGTCTACTTCCTTCCCAAGACAAAGGTTGAGATCGTCAAGCCAATCGAAAACACAGAGTTCTGCAGTAAATGTACTCGATTAAGAGTGACAAGTGACGGAAAACTAAAGCCATGCCTAATGAGAAACGACAACCTAGTGGACATACTAGGTCCCTTAAGAAACGGCGCAAACGACAAGGAACTAGAAAGCCTGTTCATAGAAGCCTGCAAAAGAAGAAAACCATACTGGGGTTCAAAATAACATCCAACAAATGTGCATGCGTTTTTAGGACTAGACAAAAATTAGTAGAAGATTCTTCTCGAGGTGCGGTGGTTGCTATTCAAATTCGCCGTACATTTGATCTGGAGATAATATGTTAGGATAATTCTTCCGCAGCTTACAGCGTGCAGCATAGCATAAATGGCATGCGTCAGCGTAAAATTCATCGTGTGACAAATCAAACTTTTCAACCAGAGCTACAGGACCGCCACGAATTAGAGGTTCAAGAATCGGGTTCTCGTAGGGATCGTATTCTTCTATTATCTTTGAGAAGGGCTTCTGCCAAGCATTACCAATTGAAATGCCTTGACAAACATGAACATACCCTAGTGGATCAACGTGAACCCTTTGTGGATTAACAAGATCTTCGTAGGGGCATTTTTTAAATTCACGCCACGATTTCTTGTCTGCTTCCTCTACTAATTCTGAGACAGCTCTTCCTTTGTACATAAGTTCGTATAAACCTACTTTTGCTCCTTCAATCTCGCTCGGACACAGAGCCTCTGCCTTAGGGTATTTAATGGAAAGTATGCTAACTTTCATGCCCAAGTCATTTGCAGCCTTCACAGCATTTCTTACCTCTTCAATCTGCCAGCTTTCTCCATGATAAAGGTCACTACTTAAGCTCAATTCAACATTTTTAGCTTCACCCATTGGAAGAAGCCATTCCACAGCATCTTCTGGACAACTAGCCCAATAACAGTTGGAAAGAACCTCCACACAAAAACCAAGCTTCACAGCCTCCTTGATAGCCCTAATCATAATTGGATAATACAGAAAGGGTTCTCCTCCCTCCAATGAAACACAATCTACGGTTCCCAGCTTCTTTGCTTCCGCCAGAATACACTTTATCTGTTTAACGGTGAAAACACCGCTAGACTTCGGACTGCCCCAAACAAAACAGTGGTCACATTCCACATCACATCTGTAAGTCAGAAGAAAATGAACACCCTTTAATTTCAATCGGCAACACCATTCAATATTACAAGTTTATTATAGTTAAATCTTGGGACATGGGATGTAAGGAATCTCTGGAAGAGGCTTAACATGACTGATACTTCGTTAAATGAAGGGTTCTCACTTGCTTTTGCGTTAAACCCCTTGTGGAAAGCCTTTGCACACTACCTGGCTAGCAAATGCAATTTATGCGGCAAAGAACGGCTGATCTCCATTTTAGACTTCTATAGTGGAAAAAAATCCTCTAAACACATTGGTTGTCTGTCAACAGCCTTACTTCTCAAGCCACTAATTAACCTGTTTTTTGGCAGTCTTTCCGTCAAAAGTGATGTTGCAAAAAAGCTTGTTAGCGATCCATTACTGCGTAGGTGTATGCTTAGCGTAGTGAAGGGAATATCACACTTTGGAGTGAGACACCCACAACCAACAGCAGCACCAATAGTGGTTGTCTGGAACTTTACTAACAGATGCAACTTAAACTGCCTTCACTGCCATCAAGATTCTTCACCAACATCCTCCTATTTGGAACTGACAACCTCGGAAGCCTTCAAAGTGGTAGATAACATGGCCAACGCAGGAGTAGCTGTGCTCACTTTTTCAGGCGGAGAACCACTCCTACGTAAGAATATCTACAGCATTATAAGAAGAGCGAAGGACAGTGGCATGCTCTGTACTATAGCCTCAAACGGCACACTAATAACCCAAGAAGTTGCGAGAAAACTGAAAGCAGTCGGCATTGAAAGGGTTGAAGTCGGACTTGACGGAGCCACTGCTGAAACTCATGAGTTTTTAAGAAATACGCCCGGATGCTTCGAGGCCACAGTTCAAGGAATAAGGAATTGTGCCGAAATCGGGTTCGAGGAAATATCCGTTACAATGACCTTAAACAAAAGGAACATAGACGAACTGAGACAAACCCTTGGACTCGCAGAGAAACTGGGTGCAACAAGATTCTATTTGAATCGATTGATAGCTGCAGGCAGAGGAACGAATGCACACTTTCTAGACGTAACACCCAGGGAAAAAGTGGAAGCCCTCAAAATACTGTACAAAAAATTTTGCAAGAGTGTTGTAAATGGTTCAGGCATACAATGTTATGCTCGCGGAATGCCCTATTACGCCAGACTTTGTCATGAACTTTCAGAAGGACAATTTTTCACGGTCAGCGAAGCCCTCTCTGGATATGAAAGAATGTTTCAGAAAGAATTTGGATACGAGATAACGAAGATCGTCAGAAATCTCGCAAAGGGTTTCGGAGGATGCTCTGCCGGCTTAACATACGCTGGGCTCACTGCTTCTGGAGACCTACTTCCATGCGTTCCAGCCAATGTCAAGCTAGGCAACCTTCTGAAGCAGGATTTAGAAGAAATATGGATTCACAACGAGTTACTGAACTACTTGAGGGAGAGAAGACAGCTTAGCGGGAAATGTGAAAGATGCACATACAATGGGCTGTGTGGGGGATGCCGAATCACAGCCTACATCGCCAGCAAAGACTGGTTGGGACCAGACGTTTCATGCCCATTAGGTCCCAAAATAACCACAAGCTAACATCACAGGAAAAGGGTAATCACAGAAAAATCAGCTCTTCATTCTCTCTTTCTACGTCGTAACAGCCGTATAATCCCAAGCAAAAAATTCATTCTTGGCACCTTTTGCATGTAACGTTTGTAGTCTTCGCCAAACTTTATGATGAGCCCTTTTTCCTCCTTTGGCACTTCTATGTAAGACCATATTATTATTGGAACGCCAACAATTGCGCTTAACCAATGTTGGGAAATCAGAATAGAGGCAGACATTAACAGTATACAGCCCAGAATTTGCGGATGCCGAACAATACCATAGGTTCCACTGTCAACGACAACTGTAGTATCCATAACACCTTTTCCCTCCTGTGGCCTACCCTTTTTTGGAAAGTATATAGCTGGGGAGAAGAAGAAAGGTACCCCAACTACCAAGACTATCCATCCAACATAGCGCAGAATTTGGAGACCCAAATAAGGTCCAAATAAGGTTCCATAAATGACACCCACTATGATTTGCGCAAGCAGCAAGAATACTACTGCTCCCTGCCATCCAGGTGGGCCACCAAAAGTGATTCTTATCGCTTGGCTTGGACATTTAGTTTCGCATGTATAGCATTGTACGCATTTTGATTCTCTAGCGGGAAAAGCCTTTTTCTCAGAGGTTGGATGACCAGAAGTTTCCATCCACTCGTACAACTGCGCTGGACAAACCTTAAGACATATGCCGCAGCCTTCGCAGATGTCCCAGTCAACCGCTACGTAGGTTCCACGTATACCAAGTTTCTCAGGTGGGTCTACAGGTCCCCAAATAGCTATGCCTTCCTCTTTGCCAACTTTCTTTCGTTTCTTCTGGAAATCAGGATCGATAGGCAAACAACATTCTCCTCTCTCAAAATGACAGCTAACTATCAGTAAAGGCTTTTTGTGTCATAGTTTCTATTGTCATTTGTTTCTAAAGTGATAGGTATGGAACTGTTAGGTCTGATGAAAAATCGAAGAAGTATTCGAAGATACAAGAAACAAGCCATTGCGTTGGAGAAGATTTATTCGGTGTTGGATGCGGGGCGGTATGCTCCTTCTGGGGCTAACCAACAACCGTGGATCTACATTCTAGTCACTGACACAACACTGAAACAGCAAATTAGACGCAAGGCTGAGAGAGTGGAGACGAGATATCATAAGACTGCACCATCACAACTACAGAAATGGTTCAGAAGGCAGGGCATAACTCCAGAAAAACCCTTCCTCACAGATGCCCCAGCCCTCATCGTAGTCGCAGGCGACACAAAGGCTCCTTACTGGCTTGAATCCACATGGATATCCATCGCCTACGTCCTCCTCCAAGCAGAAAACCAGAAACTGGGAACCCTCACCTACACACCCTCAGACACAACTTTTCTGAATAAGTTCCTAAACATACCAAACCACTATTCTGTAGTCGCCATCATCCCAATCGGCTACCCTGCAGAAACCCCAACAACAAAAACGCGCCCAAGAAAACCACTAAAACAAACAGTTCACCACAACAAATACAGTTTAACCTAAAGTTTTCATGATAGCCTTCGCTTGTCTTTTTCCCCCAGCCAAATATTCAACCATGTCCTCATCTAAGCCAAGCCACTCCGCTATGCCAGAAGCCATCGCCGCATTACTTTCAAAAATTATCTTCATATAAGGGAGAAACTCTTTCACAGCAACAACCGATGAAACGTGACATTTTCTACGAATTTTCATGCCGATTCGCGATCGCATATCTCGTTCGCTTTTGGTTCTAGACAACCACCGAATTCGTTCAGGAAATCTGAAGGGGACCCATCCACTCGGCTTTGTCCGTTCTCTGGCCATCGCCACTCCAGCGGTCATAAAATCCAAAACATATCGCAGTAGACTCCAATTTTGGGAAGAACGAATCCTGCCTCTATACAGATCAGCTAGAGACAGGGAATCCATGGCCTTCGCCAGATCTTGTGGATCGGTTAATTGATGAGGCACGTTTTCGTAGATCCATTGGAACAACATATCTTGGTCAACATCGGCTGTATCTAAGGCTCTTTTTGCTTCAGTGCAGTCTCTAGAATAGAAGATTGTTCTTAAAACGTTGAAGATAACTTCTTTACGATTGCGTTCAGCTAGCCAACTCACATCCTCATAAGCTAGATGTTTCTTTCCTTGAGCCAGAGCCTGTAAATCGTTAATTGCAGACCTAACGTCACGCCCAGACCGTTGAGCAACAAATTTTAATGTCTCCTCCTCAGCCGTAATCCCTTCACGTCTGCAAATTTCCTTCAAACGCTTGACAACTTGTAGAACTGTGGGTTTTTTGAATTCGATTAGGAGACAGTAGTGTCGAAGCGTAGCAAATCGTGGATTATAAACATCATTAGCAATGAGCACCACTGGGCAGTGCGCCTCTTTGACAACTTCGATAACTGCTCTCACTCCACCTTTGTCAGCGGTTCCAGTGATACCATCTAACTCGTCCAGCAAAATCATGCGCTTGTGACTGAACAAGGTTCTGTATTGGGAGGCTAAACCTGCAAAACGTTTAACCATATCAGCGGTTCTATAGTCACTTGCATTCTTTTCCACCAACTCCATACCCAAATCGTGGGCTAATGCTTCGATACATACGGTTTTTCCAACTCCAGGTGGACCATAAAGGAAGGCGGCACGTTTCTTAGGGATACTCTTGTCCCAAGATTTTACCCAGTCTGTAAGATTTTGAATTGCTTCATTATTGCCAACAACTTCCGTTAGTGAATGGGGCTTATGCTTCGTTGTCCATGCCGCGTACACGCGGGTTAACCGCCTTTCTGAATTTCGTAACCAGCCTCAACCAACCGTGCTAACAGGGCACTTAACTGAACTTCATCCTCAGCACCCTGAATCAGCCTGAAATCGATTTCTCCGATAGCGTCTGCTAATTTAACTTTCCATTTTTCTGGTATTCCGGAACGGAAGATTTCAATGTGGATTTGTCGGATTATGTCAATTCCAGCGACTCCATATTTCATGATCATTTCTCTCAATTTTTCTCTGGCTTTTATAAAGTCGCCCTTCATTGCCAAGATGATCATGTCTCGAACATCTACTGGGTTTGCTCGTCCAATCACAGAATACACTGTTTCTTCATCTATGTTTTTGCCTAAGGAGGCGGCTGCTTGCAGTGTATTGACAGCTCTTCGTAGGTCTCCGCCACACACTTCGAAGATGGCATTTAACCCTTTATCTTCTATTTGGATATTCTCTTTCTCGATGATGCGCCGTAGATAAGCGTCTTGGTCGTCTCTGCTCAAATATGTGAATCTGAATGGTGCACAACGAGATTGGATTGGCTCAATTATCTTTCCGCTGTAGTTTGCGATGAGAATAAAACGACAGGTTTCTGTGAAACGCTCCATGGTTCGTCGCAGAGCTTGTTGAGCATCCCGAGTCATGTTGTCAGCTTCATCTAAAATCATAATCTTGAAAGGAATCTCTCCGATGGAACGGGTTCGAGCAAAGGTCTTTACGGTTTCCCTGACAACGTTTATTCCACGTTCATCACTGGCGTTCAACTCCATCAAATGCTCTCGCCATCCTTCTTTATATAGGTCGTGAGCCAAACACAAAGCAGCGGTTGTCTTTCCAGTTCCAGGTGGACCAGCAAAAATGCAATGAGGAACATTTTTGGCAACAACGAAACTCTCTAGTCGCTCAACTATCTCTTTTTGGTTTATCATGTCACCTAGATTGTGAGGCCGGTATTTTTCAGTCCATAACTCGTAAGCAACCAAAATGTGAGCCTCCTTGGTTTTGAGACAATTAGAGTGACTGGACTTTTAAAGTGTTTGTGAAGCAAAAGTTTACTCGATAACATAGAAAAGGGGGAATAGCAGTATGGTCGGAGAGTCCGTTAGGGAATGATAGATTATTTTTCTTCTCCTAAGTAGGTCAGAGACAACGGTTTGATTATCACGCTTTCTTCAAAACTCACCATGAACGTCTGAACATCCTTTAAGATTCCCGACCAGTCTTTCCTGAGATCAAGCATAAACCGTGAATATTCTCCATAACTCTTGTGTAAAGAGATCATTACACCATTAATGTTCATGCCTTCACCTTGAGAAGCAAATATAATGTTTGGACGCTTTTTCGCCCATTCTTTAGCTTTTTCTATTGCGTCAGGTTTTGCTCCTGTAGAAGATATCAGGGTAAACGCCATCAATTCATATCCAAGCATTAGAAAATCAGGTACAACCGTATAGTTTGCTATAGCTTTTTTCTCAAGTCTTTTCCTCGTTCTTGTGACTGTAGGCTGAGAGACTTTCAAAACCTTGGCTATCTCTCTGTCGCTTCTCTTAGAGTTTTTAATTAATTCTAGAAGAAGCAATTCTGCTCTTTTTTTCATTTTTCTCACCACTATTTGAAAGTTCTTGAATCCATAATACTGCAGATGTTATATATAAAATTACTATTGTTCAAAAGAAGGGAAATTTAAAGATATTGAAAAATAATCGTTTTCTTCTCATGTAGTTAAAACATAAAAATAGGGGAAAGGTTAAGTGAGGATTCTTTCAATTGCATCTGTTTCCGCTTCTTCTACTAATGATATCCCTGTTGTTTTAGCGGCTCTCTCCGTTAGTGCAACAAGATCTTTTCTATTCAGCAAGTCTAGTCTCCATTTCCTGGTGCCAGCCATTAACTGCATTAGTCCAACTCTGATCCTTTCATGCAAATACGTGTAAAGACCCACTGCCTCCCAAGGAATCTCCTTAAATCTTTCTCCATACTTCTCCTTTAACGAAGGTACAGCAGCAAAGAATTTGTCTGGAGTCTCACCGTATAACTCTGTAAAGCTCTTTGGCAATTTTCCCTTTTCAGTTAATTCTATGAAATAAGATGATTTCATCACTGACAACAGAGGAGACCTTCCCATTAAAACTCCCTTCACATGAGGTCCGTTGCCAAAGTTGCTCATGGCTATTGCCTTAAACATCTGCGATTCTTTGATGAACCCGCCAGCCATAAGGATGTCTGGAACAAACCTGCCCTTTTTCCTAAGTATTTCAGCACATTTCAGCACTTGAGTCTCCAAATAGACCGTTGGAGTGCTCATCTCATCCATCATTGGAACCGGACTCATGCCTGTACCGCCACCAGCCCCATCGAACGTTACAGCTTCAATTTTCGCTTCTGATGCCAGCTTCATTGTAAAAGCGACATCTGCGGGTCTGTAGGCACCAGTTTTTAGGATTATATGTTTGGCGCCTTGACTTCTCAACCAGTCTATGTCTTCGAGGAAACCTTTTTCGGTTGGTATGCCTACTCTGCTATGTCTTTCGAAAGATTTGAACACCCCATCTTTGAAGGCTTCTTGAACGGTTTTGTCTTCTGGATCGGGGATGACAATGTATCCTCTTTTCTTAAGCATGATAGCTCTGTTGACGTCTCTTATTCTAACCTCTCCGCCTATGGCTTTCGCTCCTTGCCCCCACTTCCTCTCGATGATATTGACCTCAAGTTTAGATATAGCGTATACGTCTACACCGAGTCGTTGATCCTCAACATTTGTTTGAACAACTATATCCCCATATTTTCCGTCCCAAAATTTCCTGAAGGCACCAATCCTACGTTCAAGTTCTTTCGAGTAAGTGACCTTGCCGTTTACAAGCCTTGATTCTTGGTCCATCCCACACACGTTTTCTCCTACTGTCAAGATAACTCCGGAGAGTGCCGCACCAAATGCAAGTCCGTCCCAGTTTACTCTCGCTACCATAGTTGAACCGAATGCTCCAGTTGCAATGGGGACTCTTAATGGGATGCCTGCTACTTTGCTTTCTGGGTTTACGTTTTCAAACAGTGCTACATCGGAGTCAGCTTTTATCCCTTCGGCTTTGAAGAGAGATGCTTGAATGTTGAAGTCTGACCAGTCTAAACGGAAGTCTTTTAGGGCGCCAGCTGTGCTGTATCCGAATGCTGCTGGGTCGGGGTAAAGCGCTTCTCTTCCTCTGAAAGTCGACAGTCCTACTTCACACAAAATTGGGCAGGTTCGTATACATAATGGACACATGCCACTTGTTGGACTTACATCTCTGACCCTTGTTGTAGTTCCGCAAGTGGATTTGCTGTTTAGATAGGAGGAATTTTTGAAAACTCGCTCAGGCATTTTTCATTCACCTTTACGTTTGTAAACCTTTTGAAGAATGATACACATGAACTCTTTCTTAAAGTTTCCTACAGTCGATACTGCTAACCAATTCGTGACAAAATCTTGACCCCAAAACAAAATAGGCGCAAAATGTGTAAGTCGTATTGAGGAAAATGCGTTATCTAACCGTAGGCTATTATGCGGTATGTCTTAGTCCTTCGCTGTCCATGCTTGTCTATATATCCGCTCCTAAACTCTTAATAGGACCAGGCTACGACTGGCTTCATCCAATAATAGTGTACACAGGAGTACATACGTTAATTATTGGCGTCCAAGTGTGTGGAATAATTCTCTATTTTATAGGATATAGAAAAGGAAAATGCAATCTAAGCAAGTGCCTCTCATTAGACTCTCTAGCGTTCTCCTTATTCTATGGGGACTTCTTGTAAGCTGGTTTGTAGTTGGCTTTTGGAACAACGAGGTGTTACCTTGGAGCAGGTCACCTGGTGTTAGAGAACTCACAACTTGGGATTACTTGGAGTTTGCATCTTGGGCACTCAAGGGTTTTCTATGGATTGCATCAGGTCTACTGTTCCTTGTCACTTCACAGTTCCAAAAGACACAAGAAAACAAAACTTGAAGAACTAGATGAGAATTAATATTCTAAAAAAACCATACTTTTTGATGGAAAAATGTTCTTAGTGAAAAATCCGAAGAGCTACCGAATCCTACAGTTCCATCTAGAAGCGGAGATGGCTCTAACTTTCTTATTTGTACGCCAGTTTTTATCGACTATAGTGCTTTTATATCTGGAAATACACTTCTGTAACGGCAAACTTTTTGCCAGAAGAGAGTTGTAGTTGTCAACAGAACCATCAGCATCCATAAAAGACATGGAATTCATCTATGAAAACACTCCAGTTAAGATCATGGTAAATAGAAATTGTTCAGAAATTCAGCTTCCAGGCTTAACAGTTGGTCCATTAGAAGAAGGAAAGGAATATGAGGTGAAGTTTTGGGTTGCTAAAGAACTGGAAAAAGCTGGGGTAGCCCGTTTTCGTGACGAAGAACTACTTGATGCAGTAAGACTTTACAAGTTACATTGGAAGGAGAGTGTTCAACCAGTCAGACAAATCGCTCCTTTACCTGAAGATTTTTACCCAAAACTGAGACGGTATCTTGACAGTTTGAAAATGCAATGCATAAAAAAACCCGAGAAAATGAAAGAATACGAAAAAGTCACCAGACTCACACATGACATCATCAACTGCAGATTAAAGAAGATAGTCTCTCTTTCTTCTGCCCCAGAACAAACCAATCAAATCCTAAATAATTTAACGAAAGAAGAACGCGCCATCTACAAAAGTTTATACGCAATTATCAGCGAGTGGAGATCAAAAATCCTTAACGTTAAGGTGCGTGAAGAAACTTGACTGAAGTATTGGTGGCTGGTCCACAAGAAAGATTCCAAGACTTCCTGAAACTGGAAAAATATCGTAAAAGAATCTCTCAGATGGCAATTGCTGGCAGCACATCATTAACTGTGGATTTTGAAGAACTTCTGACAACAGATTCAGCACTTGCAGAATCCTTTTTGAAAGAGCCTGATGAATATCTGGAACACGCAAATCGTGCTGCTTTGGCTCAGTTACAAATAGAAGATCCAGAATATGCCGAAGAAGTTGAGGCAGTGAATGTAAGGCTTAGAGGCTTACCAGAAACAACAGCACTACGGATTTTAGGTTCCAAGCACATTGGAAAACTTGTCACAGTCGCAGGAATCATTGTTCGGGCAACACCGGTTCGACCCTTAGTAATGCAAGCTGCTTTCCGTTGCAAACGATGTGGAACAACGGCCTACGTTAACCAAACTGGCACCTTCCTAAGGGCACCGCAGGTATGTAGCGATCCATCTTGTGATAGAAGGGGTCCCTTCGACTTCATCCAAGAAGAATCCACATTCATAGATTGCCAGGAAATCCGCATTCAAGAAAGACCAGAAGACCTTCCACCGGGTCAACTTCCCCGTTGGCTGGATGTGAAGCTCTTCGGTAGAGACCTCGTTGATGTAGCGAGACCGGGTGATAACATTTCGGTAGTTGGAATTGTCCGTGCTTCTGCTCCTACTGTTCCGAAGGTGGGAACCCTTCGGCTCTTTACTCTACATCTTGACACAAACTTCATAGATGTTGTCAGTAAAGAACCCGAAAAAGTTCTCATTGCTCCTGAAGAAGAAAAGCAGATACTTGAACTTTCAAAGGATCCATGGGTTCATCGCAAGATCATGGTATCAATAGCGCCTTCCATCTACGGTTACGAACACATAAAAGAAGCAATAATGTATCTTCTTTTCGGAGGCGTCAAAAAACTTCTTCCAGACATATCTATACGAGGAGAGATGAATGTCCTGTTGGTAGGAGACCCTGGAACAGCCAAGTCACAACTTCTACAATATGTAGCAAGAATTGCTCCACGAGGACTATATACTTCTGGTCGAGGATCAACAGCAGCTGGTTTGACAGCAGCCGTGCTCCGTGAGAGGCGGCAGGGTGGAATGACCCTTGAGGCAGGTGCCCTGGTGCTTGCAGACAAAGGTATTGCATGTATTGATGAAATTGATAAAATGCGTCCTGAAGACAGGGTAGCCATTCACGAAGCTATGGAGCAACATACGGTTTCTGTAGCGAAGGGTGGCATAGTTGCAACGCTGAATGCTCGAACTGCCATTTTGGCTGCGGCTAATCCAGCCCTTGGTAGATATGATCCTTATCAAACAGTTGCAAATAATATAGCCCTTCCAGTGACGATTTTGTCAAGATTTGACCTTATCTTCGTGTTGAAGGACGTACCGGAAAAGGAACTGGACGCTAAAATGTCTGAGCACATACTTGATTTGCATATGCGCGCGCGTGTGCGCGAGCGCACTGGAAGTGCCCCAGTTGAGCCTCCAGTTGCCCCAGATCTTCTCCGCAAATACGTGAGTTATGCCAAGGGCATAAAGCCCGTATTGAGTAAAGAAGCCCTGGAGCGCCTCAAAGATTTCTACTTAGCCATGCGTTCAGCTAGCGAAACTGAAGGGACACCGATAGCTATAACACCACGGCAACTTGAAGCTTTAATTAGGGTGGCAGAAGCTAGGGCACGAGTTGCCTTTCGAAAAGAAATTCTCGCTGAGGACGCTGAAGCTGCAATTGCCATAATGAAACGCTCATTAGAAGAGGTTGGAATCGACATCTCCTCCCACAAACTAGATATTGACATAATCATGACTGGCAAGCCCAAAAGCTTACGGGATAAGCTGCAGGTTATCTTGGGTACGATAATTGAAATGGAAAAAGAAACTGGGATGGTGGAGAAATCATCGCTTCTAGAGAAACTTCAAACTCAACATGAAGTTTCAAGTCCAGAAGCTGAGAGGTTTATAGCTCAACTGCTGAGAGAAGGAACCATATACTCGCCTAAGGCTGGTTATCTTAAGAAAACGTAGCCATGAAAGGGCTCATACCATGCGGATTGAAGAGTTACCAATACCTGACTCTGTAAAGGAAGTAATAATAAAATCTGGAATTACAGAACTCTATCCTCCTCAAGAGGAAGCCATAAAAGCAGGAGCCTTGGAAGGGAAGAACCTAATCTTAGCAAGCCCCACAGCCTCAGGCAAAACCCTCATCGCTGAACTCTGCGCCTTAAAACACGTGTTAGAGGAAGATGGAAAAGTTCTCTACCTAACTCCTTTGCGAGCATTAGCCAGCGAAAAATATCAAGAGTTCAAAAAATATACCACAATAAGAAAAAAGAGTGGAAGACGCATCAGAATAGGCATCAGCACTGGCGACTATGACAGCAGCGACCCGTGGTTGGAACGATATGACATGATCATTACTACAAATGAAAAAGCTGACTCGTTATTGAGACATAGAACCCGCTGGATTAACGAAATCTCCCTTGTGGTTGCTGATGAAGTTCATCTGCTCAATGACGCTGATCGAGGGCCAACTTTGGAGGTGGTGCTTGCACGTCTGATGCAGGTCAATCCCGACGCCCAGTTGTTAGCCTTGAGTGCCACTGTTAGAAATGCGGAAGAAGCTGCAGAATGGCTTAAGGCTGCTTCTATCACAACGGAATGGAGACCAGTTGTCTTAAGGGAGGGCGTCCTCCTGCACGATGAAGCACAATTTAGAGATGGAGACGCTTTCAAGATAGAAAAAGCAACGAAAGATTCGGCTATAAATTTGGCAATGCACATGATTCGGTCTGGTGGGCAGGCGCTCATCTTTGCGGCAACAAGGAAAAATTCGGTCAGTGTAGCTAAGAGAGCAGCATCGAGTGTGGGACCAATTCTATCGAAGCCCTTAAAACGTTCTTTAACGCGAGTTGCGGAACAGATTCTTACTTCTGGTGAACGAACGAGAATTAGTGAGTCGTTGGCTGAGTTTGTTAAGCACGGAACCGCTTTTCATCATGCGGGGTTGGGCAGTGCTCATAGAAGGATAATTGAAGACACTTTTAGAGATGGGAAGATCAAGGTTATTGCTGCAACTCCGACCTTGGCTTTTGGAGTGAATCTGCCAGCCAGAATGGTGGTTGTTCATGATTATAGGCGATATGAACCTGGGTATGGTTACTATCCCATCACAGTTCTTGAATACAAGCAGATGGCGGGAAGGGCGGGAAGACCTCGTTATGACAAGATTGGAGAGGCTTTGCTCATTGCTACGACTGAGGATGAGAGAGACTATTTGATGGAAAGTTATGTCCTGGCTAAACCAGAGAGAATTTGGTCGAAGTTGGCAGTGGAACGAATCTTAAGAGGACATGTTTTAGCTACCGTTGCTGCAGATTTTGCTCACACTGAACAGGGGATCCACGATTTTTTCAGTAGAACTTTCTATGCCCATCAGTACGACCCAGATGCCATAAAGGGTGTAATCGCAAAAATCTTGAAGTTTCTTTATGAGGAGGAGATGATTGAGTTCAGTGGAGACGATGTCTACGCCACCAAGTTTGGACGCAGAATCTCAGAGTTATATGTTGACCCGGTTTCCGGACTCATCATGCGGGATACTCTCTTAAATCGAGCCCCATTGTTAACTGACCTCAGTTTTCTTCACATGACCGCCCATATGCCAGACATGTACCCGAAACTTCGTCCTTATTCAAAAGAAATCGATGAACTCGCCTTATTTGTTGATGAGCACCGAGACGAGTTTATGATGGAGATACCCAACGAATGGGAAGACAGAATCGCCTATGAAGAGTTCTTAGGCGAAGCCAAACTTGCCTGGGTTCTAGACTCCTGGATAAAAGAAATCACAGAGGATAGAATCATAGAAAAATTTAGGGTTCAACCCGGTGACTTGTATAGGCTTATCGCAACTGGACGCTGGCTTCTATATGCCTCACATGAAATAGCCACCCTCTTCAAACATAAAGACCTTCTTCCGAATCTCACAGAGTTGATGGAGCGAATAGCAAAGGGAGTTAAAACGGAATTGCTTCCTCTAGTGAGACTTGAAGGAATCGGCAGAGTTCGGGCACGCATACTCCACAACGCAGGTCTAAAAACTGTTAGCGATCTAAAAACAGCCCCCCTTGAAAAATTAATTGGTCTACCTTTAATTGGACCAAAACTTGCCAAGAAAATAAAAGAACAGGTGGGAGGGTTCGTTAAACAAAAAGAATGGAAAAAGTTGAAGAGCAAGAAAAGTTTAGAGCAACAAGCCTTAACAAAATATTAACTGTGTAATCCTCTGAGTTTTTTTTCCTGCTTAGTCTTCTTTATAGCCATTTCAACCTGCTCTATTGCGGTGCCAAGGTAGTTTCTCGGATTTAACGCCTCATCAACTCCTCTTTGACTTAGCATTCTCTTTACAGTATCATTTTTGAGGAGAATTTCTTTGAATGATCTTTTTTCGGTTTTACTTCTTATTGCCAAGTCTCGAATGAGTTCATGTGCTTCTTGGCGGTTCATCCCCTTTCTCGTTAAGGTTAGCATAACTGCCTCAGACATTGTCCTTCCTTGTGTCAATTCTAGGTTCCTTAACATCCTCTGTTCATCGACTTCCAGATTTTTCAAGACTTTTGTCATCAAAAGTAACATGTAGTCTAGGAGGATACATGATTCAGGAATTAGGAATCGTTCTGCAGAGGACTGGGTTAAGTCCCTTTCATGCCATGTAGGGATATTTTCCAAAGCGGGCACAACGAGACTCCGCATAATCTTCGCTAGCCCACAGATTCTTTCGCAGAGTTCGGGATTGCGTTTGTGAGGCATTGTTGAACTGCCGACTTGTCTCTCTTTCTCGAAGGGTTCAAAGAGTTCTCCAATCTCGGTTCTCTGCAACTCTCGAATTTCAGTGGCGATGTTGTCTAATGTTGAGGCTATTATAGCGAAGAGGCAAACCAATTCCCCGTGAAGGTCTCTCGGCACTATCTGCGATGAGATTTCTGCTGGTTTTATGCCTAATCTCTTCATAACGAGTTCCTGTATCTTCATTGCATGGGGACCCAAACCAGCCTGAGTCCCAACTGCGCCACTCATCTTTCCAACCAACAAGCGTTCACTACACTGACGGAGACGTTGGATGTTCCTAGAGTTCTGTCTCATCCAAAGCGCAAGCTTGAACCCTAACGTGGTTGGTAAAGCGTGTTGGCCGTGGGTTCTACCGATCATTATGGTTTTCTTGTATTTTTCAGCTCCTTCAACTAGGGTTTTCTCTAATTCATCTAATCTCTGCATGATCAACTCTGTAGCATCTTTTAGTTGAAGAGCAGAAGCTGTATCCCCGATGTCAGAGCTTGTGGCGCCCAAATGAACATAGGCTCCACTAGGTCCACATGCCTCAGCTAAGGCTCGAACCAAAGACATAACATCATGTTTGATTTCTCTCTCTATCTCTTTAACGCGACTAAGTTTAACATGTCTCACAGAAGCCATCTGAACAATTTTCTCTGCGTCCTTTCTGGATATATTTCCCACTTCACCATGTGCCCAGGCTAGGGCTGCCTCCACATCCAGCATCCTTTGAAGTCGATTCTCTTCTTCAAAAATTCTCTTCATTTCTGGTGTTCCATAACGACCAGTGTCAATAGGAAGAATCGGCAATAACGCGTTCCTCCTGCATGTACATGCTGTTCCCTCATTTGTTCATGAACATGATTATTTAAATTTTAATGAAGTAAATAACCTTTTTTGCATATTTTATGTCAACGGCAACATCAGATCACGCTTGAGGAGTCTCTTAAAGCCTTGCATACACACACAAAGTTTTAAGCAAATCACCTATAGATTACTAGGCATAACATTTGAAGGAGGATGTAAAATGTCTGAGGGAACGATTTCAATTAAGAAAGTGATTCCTATAATCGTTGTAACATGGATACTATCATTAGTTACTACTTTGACAGTGGTTTATGTTGTGCTGAGCATTTTCCCAAGTGGAACTGGTGGTGGTGCAATTACTACAGAAAATATCGTGGACGGTGCCATCGTAACCACCAAATTGGCTGATGGAGCGGTAACTTCAGCCAAAATATTGGATGGAACCATAACTGGAGTTGACATATCTGACGGTTCTATAATAGCTGTCAAGATTGCTGATGGAGCAGTTATAGCAGATAAGATTGCAGATAGTGCAGTTTCAACCGATAAGATATCTGATGATGCCGTTGTAACAATTAAGTTAGCTGATGGTGCAGTGACTTCAGCGAAGATATTAGATGGCACTGTTACTGCAGTAGACTTGGCTACTGGAGCGATTACTGAAATTAATATTGCTGCAGGTGCAGTGACAACAACCAAGATAGCCGATTATGCAGTTACCAATCTTAAGCTGGCAGCGGGTGCTATTCCCTTTAACTCTACGTATGGAACTGGAACAATAAGCAAGACGACAGCAAGTTGGGAGAACATCACTGACATGTCGGTGACAATAACCGTGGAAAGAAATAGCACCTTGTTAATTATGTTCAGCGTTCAATCCGCTATATCATTGGATGACAAAAACATTCTGTGGCGCGCTTTAGTCAACACAGATACAGCTCTTCCAGGTGCGCTCTATCTGCAACCCCCGGGAGAGGGTAGTCAGTGGAGCTTAGTCTCTTACAATTTCTATCAGCCAGATGTTAGTGCAGGAGAGTACACTGTCTACGTACAATGGTATGTGAGTGGCGGCACAGGTTGGGTGGGGCACCGAACTTTATTCGTTATCGCATTACCCGAATAATCGAAGACGCTCCGCAAATTCAAACCATCTTTTCCATTTTTTCTTTTTGTTATCGTGTATGTGCCCACATACACAGAGCATGCTAGCAACCAACCTTACAGTTGTGCCTTTTGATTCTAGTTAAAAATATTAAACAACCCGCCTTCTTACACTTATTCTCAAGAAACTATGCCTGTTTAATGGAGATTTCTGACAATGGGCGTGATAGTAGCAGCGGTGAACAAGAAGATGGAAAACGCTGTTCCCCAAGTAGTTGCCATGCTCAAAGAGTTGACACACCGAGGAACAGATGCCCATGGAATTGCCACGCCAAACGCAGTAAGAATGAGTAAATCATTATACAACTTGTCTATGGAAAATATTGATTCAAATGTTGCTTTAGGTCACAACTATTCTCCTCTCCTGCCCCAAGATTCTCCACAACCAGTCTTAGGTGACAACTTTTCTCTAGTATTTGAAGGACGATTTTTTCCACCACTAAAAAACCCTGAAACTGACGAAATTCTTCAAAGACTTAAGCCCGACCCTGAAAAACAAGCCCGTAACATCATCAAGAAACTTGAGGGATCATACGTCTTCGCAGTCGCACTTTATAACAAAGTATTAGTTGGACGAGATATCATTGGAGCAAACTCACTTTATTACGGTGAAAATGAAACAATCTGCGCCATAGCTTCTGAGCGAAAGGCCTTGTGGACCCTTGGAATGAATAATGTGAAGTCTTTTCCACCGGGAAATTTAGCCATAATCAATGCCAGCGGATTTGCTTTCCGACCCGTGAAGACCGTAACCCAACCCCCTATCCAAACAATTGATATGGACTCAGCAGCAGAACATCTTCAAAAACTTCTGTTAAAATCTACAAGAAAACGGGTCTCCGACACTGATAAAGTGGCTGTAGCCTTCTCAGGCGGCATAGACAGCAGCCTTATTGCAGTTTTAGCCAAACTTTGTGAAGTTGAAGTTCATCTGATTTCGGTAGGACTAAAAAATCAACTGGAAGTTCAAAGTGCAAAAATTGCAGCCGAAGCATTGGAACTGCCTCTTAGCATACAAACTTATACCACAAGGGATGTGGAACAGATTCTTCCCAAAATATTGTGGTTAATTGAAGCTCCCGATCCAGTAAAAGCAAGTATCGCTGTTCCTTTCTATTGGGTCGCTGAAACCACCGCGAAAATGAAATGCAAAGTTCTGTTGGCGGGGCAAGGGAGTGATGAACTATTTGGAGGCTATCAAAAATATCTTCGGGAATATTCCCAATCAGCTATCACTGTAAGAAACGTTATGTATTCGGATGTCGCAGCTGCCTACGAGACGAATTTCCAAAGAGACACTCAAGTCTGCTCTTTTCATAAAGTTGAGTTGCGGCTTCCCTTTGCCGATCCAAAAGTGGTGAATTTCGCATTGAGTCTACCGGTCGACCTAAAAATTGAGTCTCCTCAGGATATGTTAAGGAAAAGAGTATTACGGCAGGTTGCTAAAAATCTTGAAATGCCAGTTTTTATAGTTAACAAAACAAAAAAAGCGATTCAGTATGCAACTGGAGTTCAGAAAGCCCTCAGAAAACTATCAAGAAAAGAAGGACTAAATCTAAACGAATATATTAACAGAATCTTCCAAGATGCGTATCCAACACAGGTGTAGAAATTGCCAAAAACCGCTATTATTTATTCACAAAAATATCTTGATCACGACCCTGGACGAGGGCATCCCGAATCACCTAGACGTTTGAGAGTAGTTATAGATGAGTTAAATCGTAGTGGTCTCCTTGAAAAAGAAAATTGCGCACTCGTTGAACCAAGATCAGCCAACATGAAAGAAGTGGAACTGGTTCACGAGTCTGATCATATCCAACTCGTCAAAGAATGTTCTGAAAGAGGCGGAGGTCTTCTTGATCTAGGCGACACTGTAGTTGGGCCTAAGAGTTTTGAGGTTGCGCTTTTGGCAGTAGGCGGCGCATTGAAGGCTGTCGATCTTGTTATGATTGGAAAGTTTCAAAATGCCTTCGCCCTTGTTCGTCCTCCAGGGCATCACGCTGGACCAGACTATGCTATGGGTTTCTGTCTTTTCAATAATGTTGCCATTGCTGCAGCTCACCTACTTAAGGATTTTAACCTTGACCGTGTGTTAATATTGGACATTGATTCTCATCATGGAAACGGAACCCAAGAAGTCTTCTACCAAACTGACAAGGTGCTTTACATAAGCTTACATCATGATCCAAGAGGGTTTCCTGGAACAGGTTTTGTAGACGAGACCGGTAAGGGAAAGGGACTGGGGTATAATGTGAATATTCCCTTTCCATTTCGGATTGACGATCAAATTTACCTCGAAGCTGTTGACCAAATCGTGATCCCTATTGCCAGTCAATTTAAGCCACAGTTTATTCTCGTCTCAGCAGGCTTTGACGGACACTATACAGACCCTGTTGGAGGACTTTCTCTCTCTGCTTCTGGCTATTTAGAAACTTTCAGAAAAACGCTGGATTTGGCGTCTCGATTCTGTGAAGGAAAGTTAGTCACAGTTTTAGAAGGCGGATATAGTCTAAACTTCCTTGGAAAGATGATTACAGCTGTGGTTGCAGAGATGGCTGGAGTTTCGTATCCCATACAAGATAAGAGTCCAGTAGCAAGTTCCCCATTAAGGAAACAAGCCGAGAAAGTCATAAGAGAAGTAAAAAACGTTCAGTCCTCATTCTGGAATCTATAATTTCGGAAGTGGTTTTAATATGAATGGAATGATGAGAATGAATAGAAGTGTTTTGGTTTCTTTCATGATTTTGTGCTTCTTATTCGCAGTGTTTCTGGTAGGGTTCAAGGCAGCTGTGAAAGGAAGTTCTGATCTCCGTGTTCATAATGCGGATACTGGATTGGATTATGCAACGATACAAGAGGCTGTTAACGCAAATGAGACTTTAGATGGACATTCCATATATGTTGATGCTGGAATCTATTATGAAAACGTGGTTGTAAACAAGTCAATCAGACTAATTGGAGAAGACAAGGAAACAACGATTATTGATGGAAATGGTACTGGAAATGTAGTTTACGTTACAGCGAACAATGTTACTATCATAGGCTTCACAATACAGTGGAGTGAGGTGTACCTCAGCGGCATTTACGTTGAGAGAGCAGACGATGTCAACATAAGCAACAACATCATAGAATGGAACGATTATGGAATAACATTGATGTTCTCACACAACAGCATACTTTGTGGAAACGAGGTGTTAAGAAACTGGCCTGGAATCACACTCAAGTATTCTAACAACAACACTATTTGTGGCAACATCATATCACACAACAAGGAACCCGGAGTTAGTCTTTCAGCATCTGACAACAACTTGATTTTCAACAACAAGTTCCTGGACAATCTTGAGGACATCGTGCTCATTCACTCCGAGCACAATGTCGTAGTTTCCAATGAGATCACAGTCAGAACCAACGAAGGAATACATGTTTATGTAGGCGCTTGCAACAATGTCATCGCAAACAACAGCATTTGGGGATATACACCAGCATCTCATACCATAGGAATAGAGATCTATTCCAATAATGATAATGTCATTATCGGCAATAACATCTCTTACCATCGTATAGGAATTTGGCTCTGGGAGTCCAGCAACACTGTTCTCTCCTGCAACAGAATCTCAAACAACACTGAAGGTGGAATCTACTTGGGCAGTTATTGCAGTGACAACATCCTCATTGGAAATGAAATATCACACAATAAGGCTGGAATTTGGCTGTACATCTATTGCCACAAGAATACTATAATTGGTAACACGGTTTCCTCAAACAGTGAATTTGGAATTCAACTAGAAAACTCAGGCAACAACACAATCTTTCATAACAATTTCATCAACAACACAGATCAAGCGTTGGCATCAGCTGCATATAATAATACTTGGAATGATGGCTATCCCCTTGGCGGAAACTATTGGAGTGACTATAATAGCACAGACTTGTATAGTGGGCGGTATCAGAATGAGACTGGCTCTGATGGTGTGGGCGATAGCCCCTACGTTATTGATGAGCATAATCAAGATAACTACCCTTTGACGTCACCAATTCCCCCATACTATTACTTGTTATTGGAAAGATATAACGAGTTGCTGGGCAGTTTCAGAGACTTGAACTCGACTTATCATAGTCTTCTAACGAGCTATAACTCTCTCAACTCCATCTACAACAACCTCCTATCAGACTATAACAAACTTCAAACATCATACAACCAACTAAATT
>Ga0209636_10000096_pt1 | contig 67037 bp, 74 predicted proteins | sample DeeMarSWOR152_54_FD_187464 | JGI IMG/M metagenome (GOLD analysis project Ga0209636, IMG submission 187464) | Marine sediment microbial communities from White Oak River estuary, North Carolina - WOR-1-52-54 (SPAdes) (version 2) | ecosystem: Environmental > Aquatic > Marine > Intertidal zone >...
GGCACGCTGAATGTGTTATGCTTTGAAACTGATCTAGCTGGGGAGATCACCCTCATAGGCAGAGGCGCTGGAGGGATTGAGACTTCCAGCGCTATAATCGGTGACATATTGAACATCGCTAAGCTACGTGGCTACATAAAGAGAATAGATTAACTGTAAATTGCTGGTTTTTCTGTGAAGTATTTGATTATCGTAGGAGATGGGATGGCGGATTTCCCAGTTGAAGATTTCAACGGTAAGACACCGTTGCAGACTGCGCATCACCCGAACATGGACCTCATCGCAACTAAGGGGAGGTGCGGTTTGGTCAAGACGATTCCCGAGGGGACGGCTACAGGTTCTGACACCGCAAACCTCTCACTTTTAGGGTACGATCCCAGGAAATTAAAGATTGGTCGTGGTCCTCTAGAAGTTGCTAGTATCGGGGTTAGATTGGATGAGGATGACTTAGCTCTACGTTGTAACCTAATAACGGTGGAAGATGGGGTCTTGAAGGATTACTCAGCTGGGCACATCAGTAACGGTGAAGCAGAGAAACTGATCAAACACATCGATGCGAAGCTGGGTTTTCCAGGAGAAAGAGAATTCTACAGTGGAGTGAGTTACAGGAACTCTCTTGTTCTACGTGGCAGGTGGTATTCAGATCGGATCAAGTGCTTACCGCCACACGACCACATGGGTACACATGTGCGAGAGCTGTTAATAAAACCATCAACTGCAGCAGGAGAAGCAACAGCAGAACTCCTGAATGAAATGATAAACGACTCCATCGAAATCCTTGGTAATCATGAAGTCAATAGGAAGAGAAAAGAGAGAGGAGAAAACGCTGCAAACATGATTTGGTTCTGGGGAGCAGGAAGAAAGCCTAAAATGAAGACGCTTTGGGAAAAATACCACATAAAAAGTGCGGTCATATCAGCTGTCGATCTGATCAAAGGCATAGGCTACTATACAGGTATGGAAATCATCAATGTTCCAGGAGCTACAGGGCTATATGATACAAACTATGAAGGGAAGGCTGATTACGCGCTGAAGAGCTTAGAACAAAACGATCTAGTGTACTTACATGTAGAAGCTCCTGATGAGGCTGGACATGAAGGAGACTTTCAACTTAAAGTAAAGAGCATCGAGGATCTCGACAAGAGGTTGATAGGCAGAATCCTGAACCGAATAGAAGATGACTACGTCATATCGGTTGTGAGCGACCACTTCACTCCGGTGAAACTTAGAACCCATACAGCAGATCCCACTCCCTTTACAATCTACAATTCAAAAAGTTATGAGGGAGACAAAGTAAAAAGATTCGATGAATTTGAAGTTCGAAAAGGTTCTCACGGTGTAATCGAAGCCCAATCCTTCCTTTCTCTTGTTTTGAAAGGATGAAAAATTCTTCAAAACTAGGCTTTAGAATCGCATATGTCCCATCATGTAATGCTATCAGGATAGCGCATGATCAATCACAGGAAACCTAGATCAGCCAAACGTGTAGTGTTTACGTATTTTACTCTTAACGTGCCATGTGCATTTCAACCCAGCGGGGAAAGTAACCAAGTCACCAGCGCCAAAAGACAGTTCTCCACCATCCCACGTCACAGTCACTTCACCCTCCAAAACGTAGAAAGTCTCTTCACTATCATAGTACCATTCGAAGGTGCTCTCCTCTTTCTCCCACACTGCCCACTTCCTCGCTTCTTCAATCTCAGCTGGATTAGGCTTCTTCTTTGTTGGAGTTTTCACCATTAATAACACCTGTGTATACATAACCACAAAATGCTTTAAAATGATTGTTCTCTTTATAACATTACAGCTGATGAATGACCAGTCAACGAAATCACCACTTTCCAATAAACATGAAATTCATAAAACTCGTGAAAACTTGGTGGAGAAAGATTGGGAAACCCCTACACAATAGTGCATCTATCGGACATACATGTTGGCGAAGGCGGGTTTAGAAGAGATAAAGTCTTGAAGTGCATAGAAGAAGTGAATGATCTCTCTTCGGATTTGATCTTGGTAACCGGTGACATCACCTACAGAGGCTTATATAACGAGTTTGAGGAAGCGAAGATTTTGATGGAGAAGTTTGATCAGAAACCACTTGTGATAATGGGAAACCACGATGCCTTCAATATGGGTTACAAAACTTTTGAGCAATTCTTTGGTGAGAGAATGATACGGTACAATGATGACAGTGTCTTTTTAGTTGGCGTGGATAGTTCGCAGCCTGATGTTAATGAGGGGCACATTGGCAGGGTCTTCCAGGAGTACATACAAGAAAATTTCTTAAAAGCATCGAGAGAGAAGATTAAGATCTTCGCTCTTCATCACCATCTTGTGCCGGTTCCGAACGCGGGTCGGGAGAGAGACATCTTAACCGATGCAGGAGATGTCCTTGGGATGTTGATTGAGAATGACGTGAAAATCTCGTTTTGCGGGCACAGACATGTCTCGTGGATCTGGCATGTTGAAGGCATGCACATCATACACGCGGGCACAGTGAGTTCGCCAAGGTTGAGGGGTATGATGGATCACAGTTACCTGATAGTGAGGATAGAGGGTAAAGAGGCATCGATCTTTCTGAAGTACATTGGAAAGAATGAGAAGAAGGTCAGAACATTCAATTTGAATGAAGAACGCGCGTAGGTGTATGGCGTATTTCTTATATTCGTTATTTTGTTAAATCTTGAACCATGCAAACAGCAGAGGCAGCGTTTCTAGGCGAACTCGGATACAGCCAAGTAAAAGTCCTCAGATATCTACCGAGCTTCACCCGGCGTGTCTCACTCTGCTCCGCAAAGAAAAAGAAAATGAAGTATCTAGTCGTCAAGTATCATGAGTATAACCTTAGAAGAATAGTGACGGATTCAGTGATATGTGGCTTATCAATCGCCATCTTCAGACCAATAAAAGCTTACGCTTCTGTTACCGAGAGGATAAGAGGCGAGATGATTGCGAGAGATGTTTTAAAGAAAGTAAGCATTCGAACTTCAACATTGATTTATCCCAAGAGAATGGATCAACTTCCAAGATTAGGATACTTCATCGTTGAAAAGCATATTGAGTCTGTTCCGCTGTCACAATTTGCGTTAAGCGCTGAACCAAAAGTCATGCGGAGCATTGGCTATTCAATGGGGGTAAAGACGGCTTCTCTGCATAAACTTCAATACGCTTTTGGCGACAATAGAGCATCAAATACCCTGATAGAACAACGCGGGAAAGAATACACGTTTTACAAGATTGACCACGAATATTTCTGCTGGGATCCCTCAAACGTCTTTCAGATGCTGGACATCATTATGTTAACACAGTATCCTGGAATCCCAGACTCTTTCGTGAACCGGTTTTTCAAGGGTTACAGTGATGCTGAAGGCTATGCAGCTTTAAAAGTGAAACCCGAATACTTCGAACGCGCTACGCATCTATTTGGTAATCTACTCTCAATTCCGCTACACTTCATAAAACAGTTCGAATAACCCTCTTCACTCAAGATCCTCCACCTATTGTAGTACCTTCATAATCACTAATGCAGCCACTACAACAAGTCCGCCCATCAATAATATCAGAGTCCAAGATGAATCATCTGAATGCGGTTCTGGCTGAGTGTTCACATCAAAACTTTCGGTTCCCTCATTTGGAAATCTTTGAATATTACCTGCTTTATCTGATGCTGTCACATAGTACACATGGGTTCCCTCAGGATATGGACCTGAAGAACATGTATGTTTTCCTGCTGAAGTCCATGATTTAACTAAATCACCGTCTACAAACAGCTTAATTATCTCTAAACCACTCCCAACCAGATCATCATGAGTAGTTACAGTGAAAGTCACTATTTCTGTATCTTCTGGGTTACTTGGGCTCCTCTGTACAGTTAGTGATGGTGATGTTGAGTCAGGTTCATCCAAACCTGCGAGTTCAGCTTCAACCTCCTCCATATTTTGAGATCCAACGTGCTTATGACGAATGTATCCATCCGCATCGATTATGAATAGAGTTGGAGCAGCCGTCACACTATAAAGCGACGTTACTGCCTCGGTGTCCCTCGCGATGACCCACGACATCTCATTATCTTTTTTATAGTTATCCAATTCGGTTTGAGTGTCAGTGTAGGGCGAAACAGTAATGGAGACGACTACCAGCTGGGGGCTATAGGTGGTATATAACTGCCTAAGGTAGGGTATAGTCACTTCGCAGGGTTTACAGGCTATGAAAAAGAAGTCTATGAGAACAATGTGCCCTCGATAATCGCTTAACGAGAAGACCTCATCATTAATATCAGTTAATGTGAAGTCAGGTGCGAGATCAAACTCAGCTCTCGTTAACCCAATCTCCACTCCGAAGACTAAAGTAGCTAAGAATAAGCCAAGGATAAATAACCGTGTTTTCCTCAAATTTCCCTTGTATTCCTTTTTTTGATGTCAATTTAGTGTGAAGTCTAATCTTAAAGCGTTATGGGGACACTCATCTACGCATACTCCACATTTGATACAATCACTCGAATCATTAATATCATCGATTTCTCTTATACCCATTGGACAGTTTATAAGGCAAAGATTACACTTTATACATTTTTCTTGTGAAAGCGATATCTTAAAGATGCTAACGGAATTGAATGTGCCCATAATAGAGCCAAGAGGACATATGTAACGGCACCAAAAACGGCTTACTAGTAGAAACAGAATAATCGCTACTACTAGGGTAGTTAGATGCACATTAAAGAAGAATCCGTAGTTTAGATCCGGAGATATCACACGCATTGGGATCGTAGCGAAGAGACTGGCGGATGGACAGAATTTACAGAAAACTGTGTCAACAAAGACCCATGACAGAAGTAGCGTGGTCAAGAGGATGAAGTATTTTGTGTATTTGAAAGGTTTAGGATTGAAGACTTTTTTTCCTTTTCTAAATCCATGTAGAAGATCTTGAAATGATCCAAAGGGACAAGCCCAACCACAAAAAGCCCTTCCTAATGATGTATAGTATAGTGTTAATGCTCCGATGAGGTATAAAGGAATTTTTCCAATAATTAAGAAGTTCTGTAAAAGGCCAATGGGACAAGCTGTGTTAGCTAATGGGCAAGCGTAGCAATTAAGGACTGGGCACACTATTCCGGTCTTCAGTGCCTGGGTTACCCCTAGGTTCAGAGCTATGAATGATCCCAGCTGGGATAGTGACCTGTACTTTTGTAATTTCAAATATTAACCAAGTCCCAAACACGATATGCAGATGAACCTAACAAAAGTATTCACAATGTAATACTCGCTCTGTAAAATTCCGAAGATTATCAACATGACAGCAGCCACCAAGAGGATTATCTTTCTCATCTTTTTTACCCTTCAAATCATTTTATAGGTGGAGTCTATGTTTTATTATATTAAAAATAAGTCTTTTAACAGTTGGATTTATTGAGAAGGGTCAGGCTTTTAAATGTCTCTTGATAAGAAGGTAGGAAAACGGGTGTAGTTTTTTGAGGATTCTTAGAGTCACCGGTAGACAAGTGCTGGACTCCAGGGGTAACCCAACTGTTGAAGCGGAAGTTTACACAGTAGATGGGGTTTTCTCAGCGATTGTGCCTAGCGGTGCTTCGACAGGAGAACGCGAAGCCTTGGAGCTGAGAGACGGTAGAAGAATGTATTTGGGTAAATCCGTCTTTAAGGCTGTTGAGAACATCGAAGAAGTTATCGCTCCTGAAATTCTTGGTATGAATGTTCTTTCTCAAAAGGAGATAGATGAAAAGATGATTGAGCTCGATGGCACGAAGACGAAATCCAACCTCGGAGCGAATGCGATATTAGCGGTCTCCATGGCGGTGTGTCGGGCTGGAGCTGCAGCTGATAATAAACCCCTGTATATGCATCTAGCAAACCTTTCCGGTAGGCGGGGAGATATAATGCCAACAATGCAGTTGAATGTGATGAATGGGGGTAAACACGCTGGTTTAGAGAACGATATCCAAGAACAAATGATCATGTCTACTGGCGCTCACTCATACTCGGAAGCTCTACAGATCGGTGTAGAGGTGTACCACGTTCTCAAGAACGTTTTGAAGGATAAATTTGGTCATCAAGGTATTCTTCTTGGTGATGAGGGAGGGTTTGTGCCTAAAGTATTTAATGTTGAAGAGAGGCTTGATCTTATGATGAAAGCTATAGAGGAAGCGGGTTACTTAGAAGAGATTAGTCTTGCTTTGGATGCTGCAAGCTCAGAATTCTACAGAGACGAGAAATATAATCTGTACGATAAGATTTACTCTTCAGGTGAGTTAATCGATTTCTATTCATATCTGGGCTCAAAATATCCGATTCTATCCTTGGAGGATGGCATGGCAGAGAATGACTGGGCTGGCTGGAAGGAACTCACATCGAAGCTCGGTGGAAAATTGAACATTGTTGGAGATGATCTGCTCGTTACAAACACGACTTACATTAGAAAGGCGATGAAAGAGAAAAGCTGCAATGCACTACTTTTAAAGCTCAATCAGATAGGCACAGTTACGGAGTCTATCGAAGCAGCTACTCTTAGTTTCAAGAATAATTGGCAGGTCATCGTGAGCCACAGAAGCGGGGAGACTGAAGACGCGTTCATAGCTGATTTAGCTGTCGGATTGGACGCGGGGCAAAGCAAATTCGGTGGATTAGCACGAAGCGACAGGAATAGCAAATATAACCAGCTTTTACGGATAGAAGATACTCTGGGCGAAAGAGCAAAGTACGCGGGTATGACACCATTCAAAAGATAATGATTGAATTAAGCTAACGCATTCAGGTATTTAAACACCCAAAATTTTATGCCTGATTCGTTCTACTATCTTCTTCAAATCTATCTTAATCAGCAAGACCGTGACAAGAATAGTCAAGATAATAGAGATGACGGTGGTTCCGTAATCTCCAAAAATTGAAGTGAAAACTGGATTTAACGCATTTCCCATCAAAGACCCTGACGTGGCGATTAGTATTTTTCCAGATAAGAAGATTGCGAGGAACTTTAAGGGATGATATCTCACAACACCCAAGGCAACAATAATTGGGTCATCTGGAACAGGCGATGCTGCAGCAAGAAAAAGAATAATTGCGCCCAGTCCCCCTACTCTACTACCGTAATTCTCTAACCTCGTCCACGTGTCGCTATCAAGTACTTTTGCCCCATAAAAAGAGAGATAGTAGTGAATCAACTTTGCTAGGGTACTTCCCGAAGCGACTATTAGCCCAACAACGAAGGGATTGATTTCTGTAATGTTTGTAGATATGAACGCTGCGAGAACTAGGTTAGAAGGTGAACTGAAGGGCAACATATTAAGTAAAAAGGTGAAGACAAATATGCCAATATACCCAAGTTCAAGCCAACCTAACAATTAAGACCCTCTTTTTCCTGTGGATGTTCAAGATTTCAAATCTTAAATGATTTAAATATTATAGTAGAAACCAGCCGAACACTAAATCATCGTAACTTATGCTGATGATGAGGTTTAAAAGTGAGGAATAGGTAATGAAGATATTCTATCAGATGTATTGATGGGAATGTTATAGTAATGTCGAATGAACCAAACATTATCTACATAGGAAGAAAGAACCCTATGAACTACGTTCTCGCAGTGGTAACGAGCTTCAGCACGACAAACACTGATAAAATAACTCTCAAGGCTAGGGGAAACGCGATCTCAACAGCGATAGATGTCGCAGAGATAGCTAGACGAAAATTTTTGAAGAATGTGGAGATAGAGGATATAACGACTGGCACCGAAGAGCTAGACGAAAATGGAATTAAGCGAAGAGTATCGACGATCGAAATCACCCTTAAACAATGAAAGGATCTACCAGCATGCGGTATAAACAAGGCGGAATGGACTCCAAACCCAGGAGTAACCCTAGATCCTACTCAGAGAAGAGACTCTACGAGTATCTAGCTAACTTGGCGGTGAAGTATGAAGCTGACCCAGAAGAACTCTTTCAAGCACTAATGAACACGGGGAATACTGAACATTCAACTTGCGGAGAGCTTTCTATAGAATGCCGTCGAAAAACCGATGATTACGCTACCTTCCTTTTTACTAATGGTAAGAAGATTATCTCGCAATTCACTATTCCAAAGCATCTAATCCATGATTCAAAACTCTTCAAGAAATATGTTGAAGCAGTTTCCTCAAGAACCCCGCCTGCTCCAATGGAAGGTTTAACCAAGATAAAAGATCTGAAGGCTAGAATGACGAAGGTTAATGTGAAAGCTCAAGTTGTTAAAATCTCTCAGCCAAAGATCGTTCTGACAAGATTTGGCTTTCAGACATACGTGTCCACCGCGGTCTTAGAGGATGAGACTGATACTATCGAGATGAGTTTATGGAATAAACAGATCGAATCGGTGTCACCGGGAAACGTAGTTTTAATTGAGAACGGTCAAGTCGTCCTCTATGGAGGAAAAAGGCAGCTTCGCCTTGGGAGAAATGGCAGATTATCAGTTGTTGAAGATGAAGCTGTCCAATCGGTAATGAACTGACTCAAGCTCTGCGCTTTCAAAATATGCGAATGATTAAATCCTTTTCAATGACGTTATAATCTGCGATCAACCCGTCCATTTTTGATGATTTGAAATGTTTGAAGTTTTTGAAACTGTACTGGGTAGGTGCAGTAATCTAGGTGCGTCGTATATTGAACTCCGTGGAGAATCCGGTTTTCAAGAGTATATACAGATGGATGATGAAAAGATCTCTGCTCTTACGCAAAGAATTGAGAAAGGCGTGGCGGTGAGGGCTCTCGTCGATGGTGCGTGGGGTTTCGTATCAACAAGTAGTTTGAATAAGCTAGATGAAGCGATTGAAGACGCTTTTAAAATGGCTAAGGTAGTAGCAAAAAACAGACGAGAACCAGTGAAAATAGCTGACACAAGGATTTATAAAGATAGTATAGAGTCGAGAGCTAAAGAAGATCCAAGAAATGTTCCAATATCAGATAAAATAGGTTACTTGAAGAACATCCACAGGATCATTAGAGATTTTGATGAAAGGATTAAGGCTGTCACGGTTAAGCTTCGAACAGCTTCTGGAGTGAAGTACTTGCTCACATCTGAAGGAACAAAGATCGAATCACCCGTGAATTTGATCTGGGTTTACACATGGGTTACTGGCAAGGAGTCGAAACGACTCAGTGCTGGAAGACACGAAGAGTCTTCAACACATGAAGGTTGGGAATTCGTTCAGAAAAAGGCAACTCCGAAGAAAATTGGCGAATTAGTGGCTAATAGAGTAGTGATGCAACTTGAAGGAGTACCCGCAAAAGCTGGAACCTTTCCCTGTGTATTGGGACCACGGGTAGTAGGGGTTTTAGCGCATGAAGCATTGGGACACCTCGCTGAAGCTGACCTCACAGTTAATAGTTCATTCAATGGTAAGATAGGGAAGACCGTGGCAGCGCCTGGTGTTAGTATGACTGATGATGGCACACTAAAAGGTGTATTGGGGTCATCGAAGTATGATGATGAGGGCGTTGAGACTTCAAGAGTCGAGATCATCAAAGACTCGGTGCTCAACGAGATAATGACGAATCGCGAATATGCAGCAAAACTCAATTTGCGTTTAACTGGTAACGCGAGAGCAGAGTCTTTTCTACACCCACCGATAATACGTATGAGAAATACCTTCTTTGAGGAAGGAGACCTCTCTTTTGATGAGATGTTGGAAGACATCAAATTTGGGTACTACTGTACAGATTTCAGAGGCGGGCAAGCTCAAAGTAATGCAAGTTTTCAAGTTGGAATTCAAGAAGCTTATGAGATTATCAATGGCAAACTTGGCAACCCAGTTACAGACCTCTCAATATCAGGCATAGCAACAGATGCCCTGTTCAAAATCACAGGTGTAGGAAGAATTGAAGATCGTATCTGGGAGACGGGAAGATGTGGAAAAGGACAGGAAGTGTTCGTGGCAAGCGGAGGACCGGACATAATGTTTGAGAAAGGTGGAATAACCTTTGGAGGAAAGACTTGAGGTCTGAGAAAATGAAGAACGATGAACTGCAACTCTTAAAACTGTGTACATTTGGAGTCGATAAAGCCATTCGAGAGGGCGCAGACGCAGCTGAGATATTAGCGCTTAAACATTCTGAAGTCACGACTGAAATTGAGCTGGCGCAGATAAGTCAAGTAAGCAAGAGAGCCGAATCCTCGTTCTCAGTACGCGTGTTGAAGGATAAGAGAATGGGTGCAGCATTCACAAATACCCCCCATGAGAATAAGGTTGAGAAAGCTGTCGAACTTGCGATTGCTGCTGCCAGGGTAAGCACTTTCGACAAATATAGAAGCACTCTTCCCGCGAAGAGTCGTTACTCCTCAGTTAAAGGTTTGTACAACAAGGAGCTAGCATCGAGACCCGTCTCTGATATCGTTGAATTAACAGCTGCTTTGATAGATAAGAGTATAAAAACTGATGTGGGATTAATTCCTATGGCAGGCGGAACAGGAGTAGTAATAACATCGAAAGCTTATTCGAATAGTAGTGGGGTTGAACATTTCGAAAGAGTAAGCAATATTTACTCGACTCTTGCTGCTGTCGCAAAGACCAAAGACGGTATGACCCCAATAGCTTACACGTTCGATGTAAAAAAAAGCTGGGATATCAATGTAGACGCTGTTGTCAATGAGGTTTCAGAAACGATTAAGGTCATTAAAAAAAATGCTAAGGGAAAGACTGAAAAGAGTACAGTAGTTTTTCACCCCATTGCATACTCACAGATACTTCAATACACCCTTTTACAATCCGTACAGGGTGACAATGTTACAAGAGGCAAATCAAAAATATCTAATAACATAGGCGACGAAATTGCATCTGAAAAGATGTCAATTGTTGATGATGGATTGTACCGTGAAGGAATAAACACTCTGATATCTGACGATGAAGGAGTCCCACGGCAAAAAACGATAATAATGGATAGAGGGGTTTTGAAAAGTTTTCTTTGGGATCATTACTGGGCGTCGAAAAGAGGATTGAAGAGCACAGGTAACGCGAAACGGGATTTGAGACAGGGATTGATCAACATAACTCCGACGACAATTAAAATCCCCCCTGGAAAACGGGATGTTGGAGAAATTATCTCAAGTATTAAACACGGGTACTATGTTCGAGATGTGCAGGGAGCTCACAGCTCAAACCCTGAATCAGGCGACTTCAGTATTGTTGGAAACCCGGCAGTGCTTATAGAGAACGGTGAATTGAGAGGAGCGATCAATGGGTTAATGGTCTCCGGTAACATCTTTGAGTTACTTAGAAATGTAGTAGAAATAGCGAGTGAACCAAGGAACATAATGAGCTTCATCGCTCCTGAGATAATATGTGAGAATGTCTCCATCATATCTAGATAACGGAAAGCCTTCCCATCTATTGAAAAAGTAAAATTAATTAGTGAATTAGCATAATAAAAGCTTCCTTTCAAGCACATCATGCTTCATTTATTCTAAAAGAATGGTTTTGACGTGAATAGAGTTGCATCTTTCAGTTCTACCTTTGGGCATCGAATCAGGAGGTAAATTCATAGTCATCATCGATGATAAGGTCGCTGAAACTCTGGGCACACACTCGTTAGACAGGGTGGATCTAGAATTCAAAGGAAGGCATGCTTTGGCGATTGTTAACGTCGCTAGGGGTTTTAAACGTGGTTCAATTGGCGTATACGAGGAGGTTCGTAAGGTTCTCGATGTAGATTCAGGAGAAAAAGTTAAAGTGAAGATAGCGGAGCGACCGAAATCTTTAGGCTATATACGGGAGAAGATTGCAGGTAGGAAACTTGACAGGTCTGAGATAAAAACCATAGTCAAAGACGTTGTAGAGAGAAGGTTGAGTGATGTTGAGGTCGCATCCTTTGTTACCGCCCTCGAAATATACGGGATTTGTATAGATGAAGCTGAGTCGCTCACCAGAGCTATGATCGAGACGGGAAAGAAGCTGAATTTTAAGAGGAAACCTATCCTTGATAAACATAGTATTGGCGGTGTGCCCGGTGACAAGACGACTATGCTAGTTGTTCCAATAGTCGCTGCAGCTGGATATACTATACCGAAAACATCTTCACGCTCCATAACATCGCCTGCGGGAACGGCTGACCGTGTGGAACCGCTTTGCCCTGTTGAACTTACACTCCAAGAGATATACAATGTCGTTGAAAAGACAAATGGATGCATGGTTTGGGGAGGAACCCTTGATCTTGCACCCGCTGATGATCTATTCATAACAGTCGAGAATCCATTATCGATGGACCCTCTTCTCTTACCGTCAATTCTGAGTAAAAAGAAGGCTGCTGGATCGCGGTACATCGTGCTTGATATTCCAACTGGAAGAGGCGCGAAGATAGAAACCCAAACTGAAGCATACCACCTCGCGAATGACTTCATAGAACTTGGCAGAAGATTGGGCCTCCACATAGAATGCGCTTCGACATTCGGAGGGCAACCAGTTGGATACGCGGTTGGTCCAGCTCTCGAAGCAAGGGAAGCATTAGAAACCATAATGGGAAACGGCGCAGAAGACCTCAAAAACAAAGCTATAACATTGGCGGGAACACTCTTCCAAATGGTTGGAGAAAATGACGGAGTGAAAATAGCAAGAGAGTTATTCCACTCAAAGAAGGCTGAAAAAAAACTCCGAGAGATAATCGAAGCGCAAGGCGGGAATCCCAAAATTAAACCTGAAGACATACAAGTAGGAGAAGAAGTCTACGATTACTGCTCTGAGAAGGATGGAAGAGTCCTCTGGATAACTAACAGCGTTATAGTAAAGATAGCGAAAGAAGCAGGTGCACCAAAGGATAAAGGAGCAGGGGTGATCTTGAAAGCCAAAATGGGTAACGCGGTGAAGAAAGGTCAAACATTACTACGGATCTATGCGGAGAACAATTCAAAATTGGACTCTGCTATCGATTTAATTAGTGGACTCAACGCTTTTGTGATAGGCAGGAAATTCGAGGAGAATATGCTCCTCGAAAGGATCTCAGCGAGAAAATTGCATGAGAGACGATACCTGCTTGAGCGTTAATTTTTGAAATTTTAGGACCGTCTTCGTTCATCTTCGTTCACTTTTCAGTGTAATGTTTAAATATTACCATTAAGTAACTTAATACAAATTACCAAAAGGTAATAACGTTTACCCATAAATTAAAAAGAATAATTCAATTATGAGAAGACAGCAGGTGAGACTTTGCTACCAGCAGCCGAGAAGAAGAAAGCTCTTCCAAAAGAAGAAAAACAGTCAGAAAAGAAGAAATTCGAGAAACTTCAAGAAGCGTTTATACAAGAGCAGGAGAAGTCACACGATTACCTGAAACAGCTGACATATCTTCAAGCTGATTTTGAAAACTACAAGAAAAGAATTCAAAAAGAACATGAAAACAACATCTTCAGAATAAAAGAGCCACTACTCAGAAACCTGCTTAACATAACAGATGAACTAGAGATAGCTCTTAATGAGAGTGAGAAAGCAAAGAGCCAGGAAGCAATAATAGAAGGCTTACAGATGATCCTGAATAAAATGAGGGAGCTCTTGAAATCGCAAGGTCTCCAAAAGATTGAAACAGCGGGTAAACGTTTCGACCCAAAATACCACGAAGTAGTGGTCGAAGTTAAAAACAAAGATAAGGAACCGGGCGATATAATTGAGGAAATTAGAACCGGTTACATCTATAAAGATGAGGTATTCAGACCAAGTCTTGTAAAGATAGCTACCCAAAAAAAGAAAGTTGACAATTAAAAAGGGATTGATATAATGAGTGAAAAGAAAGAGAAGAAGAAAAGAGAGAAGATTCTCGGAATCGACCTAGGAACCACAAACTCAGCTGCGGCGATCATGGAGGCAGGTAGACCAGTTATAATTCCAAGCGCAGAGGGACCAACACTCGCGGGTAAGATGTTCCCGTCAGTCGTCGCCTTCACTGAGGATGGACAATTACTCGTTGGTGACACCGCGAAGCGCCAGGCTGTTACCAACCCAGAACGGACGATATTTGAGATTAAACGAAAGATGGGTTCAGACTACAAGGTAAAGATCAGCGGGAAGGAGTACACTCCGCAGCAGATCTCTGCATTCATTCTTCAGAAAATCAAGAAAGACGCTGAGATATTTCTAGGTGAACCTGTGAATAAAGTTGTGATCACTGTACCAGCGCACTTCAATGACAACCAGAGACAGGCTACTAAAGACGCGGGTGAAATCGCGGGTCTAGACGTGGTTAGAATCATCAACGAGCCAACAGCGGCATCATTAGCCTACGGCATTGACAAGCTTGACCAAGAACTCAAGATAATGGTCTTCAGTTTCGGTGGGGGAACAAATGACACGACATTGATGGATTTCGGTGAAGGAGTCTTCGAGGTCATAGCCACAAGCGGAGACACGAAGATAGGTGGAACCGACCTCGACAACGCTGTCAGACAGTTCTTGATCGATGAGTTCAAGAATCAGACAGGAATCGACGTAAGCGACGATCCGAAAGCAATGACAAGGCTCAAAGAAGCAGCGGAGAAAGCGAAGATTGAACTCTCAACCCTGATAACAACAGATATAGATCTGCCTTTCCTAGCATCCGACAAATCAGGCCCAAAACACTTCAAACACTCGTTAACCAAGACGAAACTAGAACAACTTTGCAGACCCATAGTGGAAAAGATCCGGACACCAATTCTGAGAGTGCTAAAAGACGCGAAACTTGAGCCAAAAGACATCAACAAAATCATACTCATCGGCGGTCAAACTAGAATGCCCCTAGTAAGGCAGTTCATAGAGAACATCATGAATAAAACACCTGAGAGGGGAGTTGACCCAATGGAGTGCGTAGCAGCCGGCGCTGCAATACAAGGCGCGGTAATCGCAGGCGAAGTAACTGAGCTCCTACTCCTCGACGTAACACCTCTCTCACTCGGAGTTGAAACACTCGGAAGCGTCTTCACAAAAGTCATAGAAAGAAACACCACTATTCCCACGAAGAAGAGTCAAGTATTTTCGACAGCAGCAGACTTCCAAACAACAGTTACAATTCATGTGCTTCAAGGAGAAAGAGCGATGGCTTCGGACAACACATCACTCGGTATGTTTAATCTGACCGGGATTCCACCTGCGCCAAGAGGTGTTCCCCAAATCGAGGTCACTTTTGACATAGACGCAAACGGTATACTTAACGTTGCAGCGAAGGACCTCGCAACGGGAAACAAACAGGACATCACAATCACCGCGTCAACTAAACTCTCCGATGAAGAGAAGGAACGCATGATCAAGGATTCAGAGCAATTTGCTGAACAGGACAGAAAGAAGAAAGAAGAAGCAGAAGCCAGAAACGAAGCGGACAGTTTGATCTACACAGCTGAGAAGACTAAGAAGGATCTAGGAGACAAATTAAAACCAGACCAAACGAAGAAGATTGATGACGCCGTATCAGAGCTGAGAAAGACTCTAACGGGTAAGGATTTGGAAACGATTAAATCTAGGACCGAAGAACTCACAAAGACGCTGCAAGAGATAGGTGCGGAGGCTTACAAGCAAGCAGCCCAACCCCCACCAGCAGAGGAATCGAAAGAAGCTAAGACTAAAGAGCAGTCGTCAAGAGATAAAGTCGTAGATGCTGATTTCAAGGTTGTAGATGAAGATAAGAATTGAAGACGGTTCTTTTTGGATGAAATTGGATGAGCAAAAGAGACTACTACGATGTTCTCGGCGTATCAAAAGAAGCGTCAGCAAGTGAGATTAAGAAGGCATACCGTAAACTAGCTCTCAAGTATCATCCAGACCGAAACAAAAATTCCGACGCCACTGAGAAGTTCAAAGAACTCTCAGAGGCTTACGCTATTCTCGCAGACAAGGAGAAGCGTAAGCAGTATGATATGTTTGGACACGCTGGAATAGACCAGAAATACACCACTGAAGACATATTCAGAAGCGCCAACTTCGATGAGATATTCAAGGATCTCGGTTTCGGTGGGTTTGGCAGCATCTTCGACGTGTTCTTCGGAGGAACACGTAGATCCAGATATGGACCTCAAAGAGGATCAGATCTCGAATACAGATTGACAATCACTCTAGAAGAAGCCGCTGCCGGCTTAGAAAGAGACATCATAGTCCCACGATTTGAAAGATGCGAGGTCTGTGGAGGAAATGGTTCAAAACCAGGAACATCACCAGCAAAATGTTCTCAGTGTGGCGGATCGGGCCAGGTGCGTTTAACAAGATCCTCCGCTTTTGGGCAATTTGTCACCATCCAGACATGCAACAAATGCAGTGGAAGAGGAAGTGTAATCGAGACTCCGTGCAGCGAATGCCGTGGAACAGGCAGAGTTAGAAGGGAACGCAAGATAGAGGTTAAGATACCCGCGGGTGTGGATACAGGACATAACCTCAGATTGAAGGGAGAAGGAGAGAGCGGCGTGCGAGGGGGGCCAACCGGAGACCTCTACATAGCGATAGAAGTTAAATCCCACAAGTATTTTGAGAGAGTTGGCGATGACGTAATATACAGAACTGAAGTGAGTTTTCCGCAGGCCGCTTTGGGAACTAAGATAAAGGTGCCGTCTCTGGACAGTAAAATTGAATTGACGATTCCGCCTGGGACGCAGACTGGAACAGTATTCAAACTAAAAGGGAAAGGGGTTCCTCATCTGAACTGGTTTGGTAAAGGAGACGAAATGGTAGAGGTGACAGTTAAAACCCCAACTAAGCTATCGCGAAGACAGAAGCAACTGCTAAAAGATTTCGAGGATGAATCCGGAGAGCAGTTATAGAAAGCTTATTCTATTCAACATCGTAGTAGACTCTGAATCCCTGATCGGTCTCCATAACTTTGTTAACCTTAAAAAATCTAATCTCTCGTACGTCTCTCAGGTGAGTGCCGCCGCATGGAATAGGGTCACACTCCTCTATGGTCACAGTTCTATAGGATTCAAGAGTTGGCAGTCGGTAAATATTTGGTGCTTCAGGCGCTCTCTTCAACAATTCTTCATGTGATATAATCTCCGACTTGACAGGCGCTCCATCAGCAATCATTTGATTCTCAATCACCTCCGCTTTCCTTAATTCATTCATACTAGGTTGCTTTCCCTTGTATCCCACATAGCACCGGTCTCCAAGCCACGAATCAGTCGTCTCAACTTTTTTCCCTGTAACCTGCGTTAAACAGTGATCGTAAAGATGGCCAGCAGTATGTCGCTTCATTAGGAGGTATCGCCACTCCCAATCAATCTCCCCCTCGATGGAAGCGTCTCTGAATTCTCCAGTTAGAATCTTACCCCAATGCACAATAATCCCCCGTAAAGACATAGTCTTCTTGATAGTTGTTTTAAAACTAGAATTGTAAATGAAGCCTCTGTCTGAAGGTTGTCCTCCGCTCTTTGGATGGAATATGGTTCGGTTTAAAACAACGTATACATCCCTTGTTTTCCCGCGTTTATACTTTATTACTTCAGCACCAAATTTTCTCAAATAAGGATCATTCCAGTACAGGAACTCGGTCTCATCAAGACCCTTAACGAGCTCGGAGAGTTCGACCATCACATCTACTTTCCTTTCATTTGCTTGTACAGTTCTTCAACTTTTTTTCTGTTCACAAGTTTTCCATGATGCCTAAATCCACCACCAAAAGAAGCCGGGATGTGTAAAAGCTCATGGATCAGTGTTTTCAACTTCTCCGCCTCATCCAACTTATCAAACCTCTCTGAGAGCACCTCTATCACATAGTGAGGCTGTAAATTCAGTGTCTCCTGCCAGACTCTAGGCAGGGCGTGAATTCTTGCAAGTGTGCGCTTAGCTTTTGAGCCTGTGCTTCGACAACACTTAACATTTTTAACTCGTATATGAGACATATTCAAGTCGATTATGATCTCCTCGATAGTTTCTTCTACGTCTTTGGCAGGATAATATTTAACGACCATAATTTGTTCATAAATCCAAACAACTTCAATCAATATAACTCTTAAGAAATCAATAAGACATGTTGATCAAATTGTGGAAACAATTACTATCCATAATCAAACTAACTCGTGAAAAATCAACGAGTGTTAAAGAAATCTCTGATGATTGTTTGGTTTCTGAGAATGTCGTTGAGAAGGTGCTCAAAAATCTAGCGGATAATGGGGAAGTGATATTCATGAATGGTGAAGTTATGACCACGACTCAACAAAGAATGGGACTCGCAGTTCTCGCTTTGAAGAGGGGAGCGGATGCTGAACGTGTGTGCAAGTATCTCAGTTGGAGGGAGTTTGAAGACATGGCTCAGATAGCTTTGGACGCCAATGGTTTTCGAACAAAGAAGCATTTCCACTTTAAAAACTCAACGAGAAGATACGAGATTGATATTATTGGCTTGAGAGAACCTCTAATCTTGGCGGTGGATTGTAAACACTGGAAAAAAAGCTGGCAGAGATCCGCTACAAAGAGAATTGCCACAATACAACTGGAGAGGACTGAAGCACTTAGAAATAATCTTGATCAAATGATTTCAAAATTTGGCATTAAAAGATGGAAAAGTGCAAGATTAATCCCCTTAATTCTAACCCTCTCAGAAACACCTATTCAACATTACAAGAAAGTCCCTATCGTAACAGTGCATAGGTTTCAAAACTTCTTGACCGAGCTGCCTTCCCACATCGATAATTTAGCAGTTATCGACATTGATATTAAGAGTCATGCTCAAGTTTAGAATGGCTAAATTTAAAATAATATAATAGTAGAAAAAATGGTGATGATAGTTGACAGAAAGTGAAGATGAGAAAAAGGAGAAGCCAGTTGCTTTTGACATCGCTTCTCTAGAAACACCCCTTATCATTTCTCTGTTCATAAATATTCTCACAGCAAAAGCTTGGCAACACATGGGCATTCAAGTTAAACCAGGAACTGATAAAGTTGAAAAGAACCTCGACTTAGCTAAGTTAGCAATTTCGAGTATAGAAGCTTTAGTAGAGAAGCTCCAGCCTCACGTGAAAGACGATGAGTTCAAAAAGATAAAGTATCTGCTTTCAGATCTACAAATCAACTTCGCGAAGCAAGCATGAAAGATATACAAGAATAAAAAACATGTTAGGGTTTTGGTGCTCCTTTCATAACATATTTGATCTTTGGTTCTTTTGGGACGTATATTGTTTGAGCGCCGCATTTAGGACACTCCCTTGGCTCTATTGGTTCGTCACTCTTCCACTTATAATCACATTTCAAACAAACCCATTCTTCCAAAAAATCACCTTTTATACAGTAATTTACATTTAAAACTATATGAATTTAAAATCTTTGTTAGACATATAGAGAGGCTCTTGAAGGGTATCTCTCTCTGAATAGTTTCTCAGCTTCCATCTTCAATTTTCTCTCAAGTTCCCTTTGACCTCTTGAAATTGCGCTAAGGTCGGGGTGAGCTAATATTGGCCCGCTAAGAACCGCTCGTGGCCTAATCTTGTTGATATCTCTCATAGCTTCAGGTCTTTTCTTCAACATCTTCTCGATCAAGTCGCTGTGAACCCGGGATTCACTCTGGAAGGTTCTTAATAATCTACTCAGATCCCTTCTCGATAAAGGTCTCAACCCATAATGTGGAGTATCCTTTACGATTTGCTCGATCTTACTTGAGCCATCAATCTGGATACCAGTACCAGCGTAGTTGTTTGGGCTTATAGGAACAAGCCTGAGCCAGTAGTTAGTTTTTGGTCCAAGAACGATTATATTACCTCTATGATCAGATATAACATTCCATCCTTCGGGTGACTTATTGTATTGCTGGAGAATCTTCGACAGCATTACCTCGATAGGCTCAGCACTCATTTTCTCAATCACAGGTTAGCTCGTTCTTAGATTTGAAGGTAATAACTAATATAAAAATACCTCAAAATTAATATTTAGCTGCCACATGGTTGGTGCGATATTCATTAGATAAGTAAACTATTCCAATCTGTGATGAAGACATGAAAGTAAACGCTGTGGGCTTTGATCTAGACAATACACTGCTGAGATTTGGAGTCAACGTTGATTGGAATTCTATGAGGAGGAGTCTTGTTGATTACTATTTAAAAAGCGGGGTTCCTGTTGAGTTTATTGCGGAGTACTCGCGACCCCTGCTATTGTACGCAAGATTATATGATACTGGAAAGATCCATCTCTCAAAAGAGAGAGTTCTCAAGATTCAAGAGGAAGCTAGTAAGATTATGGAGGGTTATGAACTCCAAGCAGTGAATAAAACCTCTATCATACCTGGAAGCATAGAGGTTCTTAAATGGCTAAAAGAGAGAGGAATAAAGATTGGAATCGTAACCTTACAGAGCGAAAAGTCAGCGCGGAGAATCTTCAGCAAGGTTGACATATCAGGTTTCGCTGATGCCATCTTCTATCGTGATTCTCCGGGACGGCCTAAACCTTACCCAGATCATATCAAGGACTGTATCCGCGAGCTAAAATGTAAAACTAGTGAAACTCTATTTGTTGGTGATAACACAACAGACATGCTTGCAGCCAGAGAAGCAGGCATCTACGCTGTATGCGTCACAGTACATGAGCAGTATTCTGAGGAAGAATTAAAGAAAGCAGGTGCTAAAAGATTGATTTCGAACATCGGTCAGTTACCTTCAGTCATTAGAGAACTTGAATCAAAGTGATTCAGCCCTTTTTCAGCGTTACCAGAAGGGTTAAAAAGGGTAAAATATAGACCAAAATAAGTAAAAATCAAATCATAAACAATTTGAGGGGAGAAATAAATGGCTAAATGTCCGCGTTGTGGAGCTGAAGTCGCTACTCCAATAAAAGAGTGGGATCTCAGCCCTAAAGTACACGTAAAAATGTATGAGTGCTGTGGAAAAAAGTTCAGAGAATACGTCCGGAGATAGACCCACCTCTCCACCCTTTTTTATTTGAGACATATTCCAATAACTACTCGCCATATTGTATTAGTGAATCTTCTATTTACTTAATAGGTCAGCGTAAGAGTATGCTTGTAAATCTTGCTTCTCAATACCTAGTCTCTTACAATAATCTTCCAAGAGTTTTCGAGCCTTTTCAACTTCAGTACCGTCACCGATTACTGGGTGTTCAAATTCTAGAAAAGTTCCAAGCTCAGCTAAAGAGTCTAGGTGAATCTGAGTGTCTTCTAGTCTATATACTTCGCGGGTCTTTTTTACAACATTTTTAATTGGAAAAAGCTTTGAGAATAAATCTATGGCTACAGTTGGAGAATGTGTTTCTAAGAGTGTGATATTACTTCTCTTAATCTCAGGTACATCAGGGCGTTCATAAAATAGAATCTCCGCTACCTCTTTTCCATCGGTCTCTCTTATTTTGAGTCTACCCTGGTCTACATTGAAGTAAGTATCCTTCTGAGCGTATTTTCTAGTGAAAATTGCTCCAATTCTTAATATCTTCATCCTCATTTCATCGATATCTGAGATTTTTGCTTTCAACTCTACTAATGCTATATTCAAAATTTAATCGTCCTTTCATTTTCGCCCGTGATTAGGATGCTCCAGTATCTCTGTTAATCATATTTCGAATTAGAATTCCGGTGGTATCTTGTTTGTATCAATTATACAGCCTAATATATACGGTTGATTGGATTTTAACGCTCTCTTTAGAGCTGGTACCAGCTCATTTGATCGCTCAACCCTCTCTCCAGATGCTCCTAAAGATCTTTCGAGTTCTGAATAATCTATGTCTGAGAAATCAACCCTATGTATCGACCTTTATAGAAAAGTTCTTGTCGATGTTTAATCTCACCTAAAGCCCGATTGTTGCAATGCAAACTCCGGGTTTACCAGTCGCCCTCGCATAGGCATCAGCCATGAAAGCAGAATCTTGTTGATGCCTGTTCAGAATGAATCTTATACTTGGATCATCGACCAGCTCATCTAAAAGGGGAAGCTCAGGTCAACCGGGCAAACCAAAGATTAATTCTACACCCTCATTCTTAATGTGGTTCAGAATAATCTGTTAACCGTTAAGCGTAGTCATGAGTACGAGTTGAAATAAACAATTATTTAAAAATTAAACCCATAATTTTGTATTAGAAATAAGTCTTGATTTGATATGCGATGTCTAAAGAATTACAAAGTCTATCAGAAATTCTAAGTGAGAAAACTATAAGAGTAAATGTGAAGGTGAAGGATTGGAAAGATGCGATTAGAAAAGCAGGTAAGCTTTTAGTAAAAGTAGATGCTGCTGAACCAAGATATATTGATGCCATGATAAAATTCTGTGAGGAGTATAATGCCTATATTGTCATTGCTCATGGCATAGCAGTCCCTCACGCTCGACCTGAAGACGGAATGAAAACGGTGGGTTTCAGCCTAATCACTTTAAAAACTCCTGTACCATTTGGAAACCCTGATAAAGATCCAGTGGACCTAGTAATTGCTCTAGGTGGCCCTGATAATAAATCCCATCTTAGAGCTTTAGCAACACTTGCAGAGATGCTCATGAAAGAAGAGGTAATATCAAAAATTAGAAAAGCGAAGACTAAAAAAGAGATAGTAGAAATCGTTTCAAAATATAACGGTTGATTGTAGAGGTTATAATCTTTATATATAAAAATTAAATGTCTATAGAACAAGTATACGAAAACCGAGAGGAGAATTATGCCAAAGAAGGATTTGATGCATTACTATTTAATAAGTGTCCAAAAAATTCTAAAAACGATCGAAAAAGATGAGAAAAAGAATATTGAAAAAGCAGGAAGAATAGTAGCAGAAAGCATTCAAAATCATAGAGCTGTACACATAATCGGAACTGGTCATGCACAGATTCTAGCAATAGAGGTTTTCAATCGAGCAGGAGAATTGAATGTCTATAATAGTATGTTAGATCTCGGATTATCTGTGCCTAATAGCGCAGCTAAGGCTTCAGGTTTCGAGAAACTTCCAGGATATTCCAAAGTTCTTTTTGATTTTTATGGTCTAAGAAAAGGAGAAACAATAATCATAATATCGACATCGGGGATAAACGCTGTTCCCGTTGAAATGGCTATGATAGCTAAAGATAATGGTTTGAAGGTAATTGCGGTTACATCAAAGGAGTGGTCTTCTAATGTTCCACCACGACATTCAAGTGGTAAACGTCTCTATGAGATAGCAGATATTGTGATTGATAATCATGTACCCAGAGGCGACGCAGTTGTGCCTATAAAAGGATTAAAACAAAAGGCGTCTCCAATCTCAACATTTGCTGGAGCGGCAATACTGCACTCGATTTCCTTAAAGGCTATTGAAACCTTGTTAGAAAAGGGCATTACTCCGCCTATTAGGACTAGTCTAAACATTCCTGAGGGGAAAGAATTCAATCAAAAGTTGCGAGAAAAATATCCTATCTTCTATACATTCAAACACAGATGAGAAATCCGTTTTTTAACATGCCACTAATATATACAATGCTAAGATTAAAAAACAGATTTGTGATTAATACTGATATTATTCCATTAAAAATCCGACAAATTTTTAGAAATATTTCCTAATAGTGATTAAATGGAAATCTGAAAGATGAAAAGTTCAGAAGTATGGGTTCATATACGAAAAATAAAATTAAGATTAAAAATTCCATACGATTATCAGATCCAAGTCATGTTCTCAGACATTTCAACAATACGCTCGAATGTTTTGACTAAAAAAGACAGGATAATTGGGTCGAGCTTATCGCTAAACAAGAATGAAAAATTGGATCTGAATATTCTAAACCATTTTCTTTCTCAAGCTAAACATTTCTCAATGAACTTTCCCTACATATCCGCGAAAAAAGGGATCAAAAGCAAAGCATGGTTTCTATATTATACATTGAAGGAGTATAATTCAAATTTAATTGAACTAGAGCATTTCAAGAATCAATTTAAGAGTGATTTAGAGAAACAAAGAGAAATTACAAATCAACTTGTAAAACATGAAAAAGAATTAAAAAAATACATATCAAAATTAGCTGATCAGAATAAAGTTGAGATCTTATCAGATTTCTACAGAATGAAGGTTCTATGTGATAACTTGAGTATTGATTCTAAGCCTTATGATGAATGTATAAAAACTCTAAAAAAAGAATATTTCTATGTTCTAGACCAAGATGCTTGGAGAGAAACAAAGGAATTGTTTGAAAAGATGTTCCCAACGCTTCCGAAGGCAAGATATTCAAACGATGATATAAAGAAAATTACAAATTTTTTTGATATTAATAAAGTTCAAACTTATCTTTGGAAATAAAAAGATTAAAAACTTAGAATTCGCATAGCAGTTTATGGAATGAGAGATCTTTAACGATTTAACAAGTTGATTAACATGAGAATATTATGTGTATGTGGTATGGGTTTCGGTACTGCGTTTATATTAGTAGATAATGTGAAAAAAGTTTTATCGGAATTAGGGGTTAGCGCATCTGTTGATCAGGCAGCTTTTAATATTGCAGGACCAACAAACGCAGATTTGTATATAACTCATACTGAATTTGCAGAAAAACTTAAGCAAGCAGGTAAAACTGTAATCGTGTTAAAATCCGTTGTGGATATGAACGAGATAAGAAAAAAGCTCAAAGACTATTTTAATAAAAAAAAGGGGAAAGAATAGGTTTTTAACGTCCAGTAATCAGCTTTAAGAAGCCCCACCATATAGCGTAAAATATGTTACTGTCGGGACCCATCCATGTGAATCCTTTTCCATATAAAGGTCCTGTAAGTGGGTAAACGACAATTGCTGCCAACAGAAATTCCGCAGCGCATCCAAGTGCAGAAACAAATATAGCTCCCTTCCAACCCGCCATTTTATCTCCGTAGATCCCATCTGCAGCACCATGGAAGAATATTGAAATAGCATTCGGTATTGGAACTACTGGAAATCCCATTATTCCCATCGTTACTGTTATTAGTGGTTGAACAACTAAAGCTGTAGCAGCACCTATCGTAAGTGCTCTGGGACCTAATGGAAATATTATAGGTACATCATAAGCCATTATCGCTCCCGGTATAAGTCTCTCAGAAATTCCCTTAAAAGCAGGCATCATCGACCCAATGAACATCTGAATACCCGTAATCATAACAACGACTCCACCCGTGAAGTTGATTGATTGCACAACCGCCCAAATCAGATAATGTGTAGTACCAGAAGGAACGAGTTCAGGACCAGCTATCAATGCGACCGTAACAAACATCCCGAGGGCGATTATCATAGAGATCACAATGTAATCCGCAATAGCTCTTAGACTATCAGGCACTTTTCTTTTCTCAATGCTATCTTCTGGTTTTCCTCCTAAAGCTTGCGCAGTCTTTCCAAGGACAGCTGCGGTTGCCTCTAAACAGTGACCCACAGTATAAGCACCATCCGGAATCCAATATTTCGTAGATAACCGTCTTGAAATCTCTGGCAGTATTATCCACTGAGCCGCAACAGCAATTGATGCTATTGCAACAATCGACATAAATCCTATATCAGGCAAATAATACGCTATTGCAACAACTTCAGCAGTGGCCATATGGTTCATCATATGAGGTGTCAAATAAATAGTCCTAACAGGTGTAAATCTAGCTGCTAAGAGGTTCAATACAAAACCTAGGAATAGAGTTAACATTGCTGCAAGAGCGACATTAACAGGAAAATCAGGAGGCACAAGAGTTAGACCATAGTTCCACGAAGGTATATTCCAGACTATTAATCCTTCAAATCCAAATACCTGTATCATAAGGGCTCCGAGTGGATTAAAGGCACCTACAAGTAAACTTGCACCTGCCGAAAGGATGGCTATGCCAGCCGCAGTCTTCACAAATGTCTCAAATACTTCAAGAGTAGACTTTCTTGCTAGAATAGCACCTACCGCACCGAATATTCCGAGGAATAATGCACCCTGTAATAGTATTTGTTGCACAAAGAATATTATGACATCTGTCATTTCCTTTCCTCTCTAATTTTTTAATGAGTATATATATTTTCTTGTAATATTTAAGTTCTTAACTACTACTGTTGACTGTGATTTAATTAAATAACTTTAGAAGTTGAAGGATTAAATTATCACATGATATGTTATGGTGATCGTTTAATGCTTGGAGAGTATACGCTTGAATGTTGGACGACATTATCAGCGTTGGCAGATTTGATTAATAGAATTTGTCTGGGTACCACGACTCTGTAATTCTTATAGACATCCTTCACTCCTAGCTAAGATGGCAGCAACATTAGATGTAATATCGAATAGGATACTGGAACTTGGAATTTGTTAAATTTCCTAAAAGAAGAGTTTGATGCTTATGGTTTTCATTTTCCGAAACTTAGTGTTAGATCAGCTCAACTGGACGAGTCCTTAGAGATTATGAAGAAATTATGGACTGAAAAAAAGCCAAGCTATAAAGGAAAATACTGTGAAAAAAGAAAAGGCAATTTGCGAATCAAAAACCGCCCAGAAACCTTACCCCCACAATTATAGGGGGGAGGAGACAAAAAATACACTTTGAAGATAGTAGCAAAATATACAGACAGATGGGACTATTCAGGTTCAATTGATACTCACAAAAATAAAATGGAAATACTAAAAACATTAAAGATTTGGGACGAAATTTTCAGGAAATTGAGAAATCAAAACATTTCTTTTCTGTTGGGGTATATTCAAAAGAAAAGGATTTAATTTCTGTAATGAAAAAAGTTTTTGAGAAAGAGGAAAAGAGACTTCATCTTTATAGAAAGAGCGGGTATATTCTATCTTTTAACAGCTGGTTGGAAGAGACTAGAACAAGAAGCCTTTTAGGAACACCTGAAAAGTGTATTTCAAAACTTCAAAGATATATCTGTATGGGTGTGAGGTATTTCATACTAAGATTTATTTACATTGCTAAAAGCGCGAATAGCGTGAAACGATTTACCGAACATATTTTACCTAATTTTTAAAGTAGACCCGAGTTAACTTTTTTTAAATAGCCTTTGCATAGTTTAAAATGACAAGTCTAAAAGTATTTTAAAAAGAGAGGAAATTTCTAGGATTCTCCACAAAAAATTCATTAAAGTTATCTTCTATTAATCCTTCATGCTTCAATAATTCTACAAATCCCTTTAGAACATAGGGAAGACCTGGCTCACCACCATAGGATTTCAAGTACGATCTTCTTCCGCAATCCATCGATATGAAAACATTTTTTCCAAAACCTTCCTTTACAAGCTTGGCTATTAAACGAGCTCTAAGAGTGTCAGGATGATATTTCTCTTTTGCAACACCATCAAATCCAACGTTTACTCCTTCCTTTGCAAGCATCTTGAGATAACCATAATTTGGACAGTGGTCAGCATGACCTATTAATACACGAGATAGATCGACTCCCTCCTCCCTGAATATCTCTATTTGACTGAAACCCATTGTGCCCATGGACGTATGGGTACTTATTGGAACCCCAGTCTCGATGTTTGTCTTCGCTGCTGCTCTAAGACAGTTCTCTTCAGCTGGAGTAATAACGTCTCTACTGCTTCCCCCTTTAACTACACCAGCTTTAGCCGATGTCCCTTCTATGCCTTTCTCAACTTCATTAATATTAAGTTCAGTTAATTCATCCACTGACGCTTCAAGAATCCAATCATACTTTGTTCCCGGTTTGAAGTTGAGCTCCTGTGAATGCCCAGTATTGCAAATTATATTGAGTTTTGCTTTTTTCGCTATTTCTATCAAACCTTTGATGTTACGACCGGCTTCGTGAACTGTCATCTCAACAATAGAATTACCTCCCGCCTTCTTCAGTAATTCCAGCTCTTCAACTGCCTTATCAATACTCAACATTCGCATATCAGGATCAAGCCGTGTCTTCGGATATTGCTGAAGCAAATGTTCATGACATAACGTAAATCCGAGTTCGTCAGGAGATATTTGACCTAAAACTGTCTGAACCTTTTTCATAAAACACGACCAATTATGAAGTTAACCATTTATTTATTAATTTCAAATAACTATTTAAAAAGTCAGTAGATTCTTAACATCACATAAAACAAAATTGTTTGAATAAATTTATACTCCAAATAGGGAGGCTATCTCAGCAAAATACGACTTTGAATATACAGCGATTAATATGCTAGATTATTCTGATTACAAAATTTTCCTTGCTTTCAAATATTTAATGTAAGATGATTGAGATTATGAAAAAAATTGGAGAGAGAGCCAAATTCGGAGTTTTTTTACATCCTAAAATACTTTCTCAAGGATTTGAGAAAATCAAAACAGTTGTCAACGCAGCTGAAAAGCTTGGGTATGACTCTGTATGGGTAGGTGACCATTTATCTCGTCATCTAGGAGATTATAGACTTGAGTGCTGGACAGTTCTCTCAACATTTGCAGTTATTACTAAAAAAATTAGGTTCGGCTCACTTACTCTTAGCAATCAGTTCAGAAATCCTGCTGTTCTTGCAAAAATGGTTGCAACTTTAGATGTAATATCTAATGGCAGGTTAGAGTTTGGTATCGGTACTGGATGGCACAAGCGAGAACATCAAGCATATGGCTTGCAATTCCCAAAAGCTAAAAAAAGAGTTGAGATGCTAGAAGAAACTATAGAGATAATGGAAAAAATATGGACTCAAGAGAAAGCAAGCTTTAACGGGCATTATTATAAAATAAAGGATGCTATGTGTACACCTAAACCAGTACAGCAGCCACATCCTCCAATCACAATAGGGGGTGGAGGAACGAATCTGCTTAAAGTTGTCGCAAAATATGCGGACCGATGGGATACACACGGTTCTCTAAAACATTACAGAAAAAAAATACAGATCTTAAAGGATAAATGTGAAAAGATCGGACGTGATTTTAATCAAATTGAAAAATCACATTTCTCAGAGATGGTAGAAGTCTACGAAGACTATGAATCATTTTTAAATAATTTAAAAGAACGTCACAAGAGAGAAATGAACCGGGATGTAAAAGATCTTTACCAGAGAAGGGTGATTCCCGTGTCGTTTGAACAATGGTTTACGGAGATAAAAGATAGAAGTCTCATGGGCACACCAGAACAAATTATTTCACAAATCCAGAAATACAGATCTCTAGGTGTTTCCTATTTCATATTGAGATTTGTAGATCCAATTGGAAAAAGATCGGATTTAGAAGTATTTTTAAATAAAGTAGTGAAAAAATTTCGTTGTTAAACAGATTGGAACTTAATTTTGTCTATTTCTTATTATGTGTTACTAATCTGATCATTAATTATAGACAAGTACATATTTTTATCAGATAATAATCATAAACTTATTCCAGATGATTATAAATGGCAGAAAAAGCAGTTTTAATAGGTCTAGATGCATTACAAGCGAATCTATTTGAAAAATTTGTTAATGAAGGAAAGCTACCTAATCTTAAAGCGCTTATGGAAAAAGGTTTTACATCAAGGTCTATTCCAACATTGCCTGCTATTACTCCCCCTGGATGGACAACAATCTTAACTGGTACTTGGCCAAGCACTCATGGCGTTGAAGATTTCACAATTCATTATAGAGGGCAACGACTTGATCAAAGGCTATCGAAGATTGATGCGTCTTCTTCTTATTCAAAAATTTGTAAGTCAGAGTTTCTTTGGGAAGCAGCGGAGAGAATAGGCAAAAAGAGTATAATATTAAAATTTCCTTGTTCTTGGCCACCAAGAATAAAGAGTAGTATTCAATTTGATGGTTGTGGAGGGTGGGGAGGGATACGGTGTATTCACGAAATTACTTCACCCATCTGCTTCACAACCGATAAAAATTTGGGTGCGGTCACGGTTGATTTTTCCCCTATTAAAGGATGGAAGAATATTCCAAAGAAATACATGAATTCTCTCGAAACAATTTTAAAAATTAAACCAAAACGAGGAGGAAAAGTGAAATCATATTACCTTTTAGCATTAGATTCCGAAAAGGGCTACGATCACATAATTATTACAAAATCAAAAAATTTCAAAGACGTCTTAACAAAAATATCAAAAAATGAATGGAGCGACTGGATAACAGATAAATTTGTTACTGAGAGAGGAGAAGAAGAAGGTTACTTTAGATTCAAGTTAATAGAGCTCACATCCAAAGCTAAAAGATTTAAACTCTATTTAACCCAGATTCATAAAAAAAGTGGATTCACGATTCCAGCAGAATTAGCAGATAAAATTTTTCGAGATGTAGGACCCTTCTGGGAATACACATCGATACGAGAGTTCTATTGGAAATGGCTTGATGTTGAAACTCAATTTGAGATATATGAAGGGCATACGAAATGGATGGAAAAAGCTTCAAAGTATTTAATGAAAAATTATGAGTGGACTCTATTCTTTTCTCAGTTTCACCCCATAGACTACGCGCAACATATTTTCTGGGGCGCTACAGATTTGGCACACTCTGATTATGATCCTAAAATTGCGAAAGAATATGAAGAAGCTTTGCCTAGAATATACCGTTTAGCAGACGAATATGTTGGCACGATAATGCACGAGGTTGATGATGAAACCCTTATAGTAGTAACTGGAGACCATGGATCAACCTCCTATCATACAACTTTCTATATTAACAACTTTTTAGCCCGTGAAGGTTTTTTAGACTTTAAAATCTCAAAAACAGGAATAATCGAGATCGACTGGAAAAAAACGAAAGCATATGCTAGCGGAGCAGTCAATATTTACATAAATCTTAAAGGACGAGACCCAGATGGAGCGGTGCACCCTGGTGAAGAATATGAAAGAGTTAGAGAGGATATAATCAGAACATTATACCGTCTACAAGATCCTTTAAAGAAGATAAACCCGATAAGTATGGTTTTGAAAAGAGAAGAAGCTAAAACCTTAGGTTACTATGGGGAGGGAGTGGGGGACATAATCTACACTTTGAAAGACGGTTATTATTATACCTCTGTAGTTGGTAGAAAAACTGAGAAAGTGATAAAACCTGTTAAAGATGAGGGATGGTATTATACAGCTGTTTCTGGTTTTGGAGAATTAAAACTTGAGGGAAAGGATTACGCTGATAAATTGCCAATTTTTGAAAAAACTAGATTATTCAATTGGCACACAGCAGAACACGGTTGTTCATCTCCTTTAAGCAGTAATTTATCCACAATAACAATTTTAGCTGGATCCAACATTAAGAAGGGAGTAGAAAGAACAGTTCCAATACGGCTTGTGGATATAGCTCCAACTATAGCTCACCTTACTGGCATACCTATACCAAGGAATTGTGAAGGATCCGTAATTTTGGACGCTCTCGAAGAATTCCCCGTAGTCTAATTCTATAAACTTTGAATTCTGTGCTATGATATTTTTTTACCAACTGTTTTCATAAATTGTTCTAACACATCAGCTTTTAATATGTCAACGAATCGGAGTTCAAATCCAGTCACACCTATTTCGAGATAGTCCTCAATCCTCTGTAAACATTCTTCTGGAGTACCCATCAGATTTGTGTCTTCCATAAGAGCGAGCCATTTTTTGAAGGGAACATATTCGCTTTGAGTAGTGTAAAATCGTTTACCTTCTCTCTTCCAGATAGCCTTCCAAGCATCTTCAGTTTCTTCTTCTGTCTGGTAGACTCCAACAAGATTAAATAGAGTTGATTTTTTTATACTTTCAAAATCTCTACCTATTTCTTCACAACAATGTTTCAAAGCTTCTAACTTCTCTTTATATTTACCAATAGAGAATCGAGACGCATAATCCCAACGATCTGCATGTTGCGAAACAATAGGCAAAGTGAATTTTTCATTTCCTCCTCCGATGGTTATCGGTGGATGTGGTTTTTGTAATGGTTTAGGTTCACAGATTGCTTCTTGAATTTTGTAGTATTCGCCTTTATAGCTTGGCTTTTTTTCAGTCCATAATTTCTTCATAATCTCTAAGGACTCGTCCAGTTGAGCTGATCTAACACTAAGTTTCGGAAAATGAAAACCATAAGCATCAAACTCTTCTTTTAGGAAACCTGAACCGATTCCAAGCTCCAGTCTACCTTGAGAAATAACATCGATAGTCGCCACAATCTTAGCTAATAATGCTGGGTTTCTCCACCCATTACACAGGGTTAAGGAACCAAGCCTTATCTCTTTAGTTATAGAAGATAAAGCCGAAAGAGTTGATAAGCACTCAAGTCTATATTCGCCTCTAGTTAAGTGATCAGCCAGCCAGATTGTTCGATATCCTAATTTTTCACATCTTTGAGCTAGATTTGCAAATGAATGCCAACCTTCAGTGCTGATATGTTTAGCGCTCAACAAAACATCGATGTCAACATTAACCATAATTATAACAACCTTTTTGTTATCCCATCAATTATTATAAAAAATATGTTTTAAATCTCTTCACCAAATTAAAAATATTTGATACTCTTTTTGAATTTGTTGTTATCAAAGATTAACATGTTTTTTAAACTTAGAAACAGCAGTATATCCATAAAATTGAATAATAGCTTGAACTGGAATAAGCTCTTTTATTTGATCAACACGAAAATTGTGTTTAATAGAGTAAAATAGGCTATTAAAAGGAATCTCGTTTCTACTTGAAAATTCAATTACCCAACTTATTCTTTTTTTTGTTGATTGTATTGCTCTTTCTCTCAATGGAGTCATTATATAGGATTTAACAAATCTTTTTTCAGCTTCAAATTGTTTATTGATTATCTCCATCATTCTTTCCAAAGAAATTGTATTAAGAAATATTAAGGGAAATAATGCTTGAAATGTCAAGTAAAGATCTTCACTAATGAACAATGATAGTTGTCCTAATCTTTCACCTATGCTATCTCTTTGATTTTGGTGGGCCAAAGTTTCTTACTTATTTCCATTTTATGAAGGATGATGAGATCTTCCTAATCGCAACATATTATATATAGAATTATTGCTGTTTTTTAATTTGTATTGTTTTGTTTTTATCTTAGAATTGATCGTGCCATTCTCCGATAGGTGTGTCTTCTTCCTTTTATTACGATAGAGACAGCCATAATATTTTCTGGTAAAGTTGTACTCTCATTCAAACCAGCATCACCAAGATTCAGCATATCTATTCCAGCCATCTTGTTTAACAGTGCTAATCTCTTTATGGTTTCTACATCAGCGCCTTCTTGAGATTGTTGGATACCCGCTGATGCTAAGCAGTTATACTTATGGATTACAGCAAACAGTTTTTGAACGTATTCCCTATCAAAACCCGGTAAACAGCCTGCAGCTGGAACTTGAATAATGTCAGCGCCTGCTTCAGCAATATTTGTAACTGCTTCAGGTGTAATTAGTTTCCTAAGATCGTATGGTTTTTTCCCTTTTATTGTAGCCCCAAGTGGACGTTCTAGACCCACAGCAAGAAGACATTTACCTTTCACCAATTTCTTTGCGTCTATAACACTCTGATATACGTCTTCTCGACTCCCTTCACGTGATCCTACCCCAAAAATGTCAGGACCCTGCGAAATTACTTTTTGAGCGTTTTCTTTAGTAAAGTACCTTGAACGGGCACGTCCACGATGATCTATTTCTTCTTTTCCATATTGTGATGGAACTTCCATATCAATTGACACTAATCTCCCAATGAGCTCCCTAACCTCACGCACTGTCCACCCTTTACCTAACTGAATTTGTATATTTCTAGTTGACTCATCGTCTTTAGGATTTTTCGACGGAAGCCCCGGAAACAAGGGATCTATCGGATCATATGCTGCTAAACCTACGATATCTGCACCGAATATTGCCACTAATTCAGGGTTACAGACATACTGAACTGTGTTTGGAGCAGAGAGTCTAGACAAGACATGAAGTGTCCTCCCTCCAGCTAGCATAATCGCTTCTTTGATTTCTTTTGGCTTAAGATTCAACATCTCCTTCGGACTATAATCTAAAAGCCGTATTACCAAAATATCACCATTAATCCTCTTTTTTTGTTTAGAAATTAATACCTTACGGTTCAAAAATCTAGGTAAATACTATTCATGCTAAACTACTTTATATTTTACATTATCAGAATAGAAATAAAAAAAAATATTCACCCATATCTGAAAAGTGATAAGAAATGAAAAGCGAGGAAAGAAACAGAACACACCACATGAATGTTACAATACAGAAGCTCTGCACAGGATTACAATTTTCTGAAGGTCCAGTTTGGGATAGAAGAGAAGAACGTCTCCTCTTTAGCGATATACAATTTGATGAGGAAATCCCTGGTAACCGTATAATGTCATGGTCACCTTCAAAAGGTCTAAAGACATTCAGAGAACCTAGTGGAAACTCGAACGGTCTTACTTTTGATCAGCAGGGAAATCTTATTGTTTGTGAAATGAGGAACCGATGTATTTCTTCTATTGATCCAAATGGTGTTAGGCGCGTTCTTGTGGATCGGTTTAAGGGACGAAGATTCAATGCGCCCAACGATGTTGCTGTAAGATATGATGGCATGATTTATTTCACTGATCCTGAATATGGAATCTATATAGGAGATAGGGATATTCCGCAACAGGGTTTATATCGTTTTGAACCATTAAACAAAAAGCTTGAGATCCTCGCAGAAGATTTTGTTCAGCCTAATGGACTCGCGTTCTCTCCAAATGGCGATCGCCTCTACGTTATTGATTCAGCACGCTCACTTTGTCACATCAGAGTTTTTAATGTGAATAACAAAGGGGACATTTCAGGTGGAAGTATCCTCGCAAAAGTATCGGGAAGCGACGGAATGAAAGTTGATGAGGAAGGCAACCTATATGTTGCTGGTTCAGATGGAATTCATATATTCTACCCTTCTGGAAAAAATCTTGGTGTTATCCCAATCAAAGAAAGACCAACGAACTTAGCTTGGGGCGGTAGAGCCTGGAGGACACTATATATAACTGCAAGAACTTCACTCTATAGAGTACATATGTCAATCCCTGGGAAACCGACATTCTAAAGAATGATGTGTTTTTTGAAAATAATTCCGGCTTAAATTATTCAATAATTATTCTGTTCTCAGGTAGATCTGCTTTTTTCAAGTGGTGTCGGTCTATAAACGATCTCCAATAAGTTGCCTTGCGGGTCCTCGAAATACCCTATTTTCCAACCTATGTTGGTTTCTCGGACTTCTTTGAAAATTACTTCTTTAGATTCTAAATCCTTTAAAGCTTTATCAAAATCATCAACAACAAATGCGATATGAGTTGTAAAAATGGAAGGTAAGATTTCGATGTAGCTTCCCTTCTCACCTCTCAAGAAAAATATTGGAGGTCTACCTTCTTTCTTCATCTCCAATATGATTTCGAATCCCAGCACGTCCTTATACCATTTAGCTAAAGTTACTGGGTCTTCTGCGATAATTCCTACATGTGATAAACTATACATCTTAGATCCAAAACGCTCCAAAATTTGATGAATAACTTGTTGAGATAAAAAGTTTCTAGTAAGAACAATCTACTATTATGGATTACGCATAGTCTTAAATATTTTGATTTTATAGAATTAACCAACAAAAGAGGGAAAGAAAGAAAAATGACAATGCCTTTTTGGCTAAAAACAATAGTTGATGTTCTTTCGACACCAGCTATAGTCATTGGCATCGTAGCCTTAATTGGTCTATTAGTACAGAAGAAATCAGCAGCTGATGTCATACTGGGCACTCTTAACAGCCTAATGGGTGTGTTAATCGTCTCAGGTGGAGCAAGCGTATTAGTCGGTGGAATGAGCCCATTAAGTGGTCTCTTCACTCAGGCTTTTAACATCAAAGGTTATTATGGTCAACCAGAAACCGCCACAGCAATGATACTACCAGCCCTTGGAACAGAGATAGGTCTAATAATGGCTCTTGGTTTTCTACTCCACACTATTCTAGCAAGAATCCTTCCTTGGGAATCAACCAAACAGCTATACCTCACAGGTCACATCATGTGGTCGCAAGCAGGTGTTGCAGCGCTAGCTCTCTACGGTTATCAACTCAGCGGTATGCCAGCCATAATCATAGGGTCGGTGTTTCACGCAGTATATTTAACTTTATCTTGTGCAATGGCATGGATATGGATAAAGAAAGTGACAAAAGGTGAATTCGGATTTGGTCATTTTCAATCATCAACCGTAGCACTCGTAGGCTTCTTCTCGAAGTTAGGAGACCCAAAGAATGACGCAGAAAAATTGACACTGCCCGGATGGCTAAAGATATTCAAAAACCCTGCCATTATTGGAATGCTCACCATACTAGGAACATACCTTGTACCAATACTTGTAATAGGCCCTGCAGCTGTAGAAGCACAGTACACCGGAGGAAAAAACTTCCTCGTTTATTCATTTATACAAGCATCAACATTCGGTGCAGGTATCCAAATCATATTGTTAGGTGTTCGAATGTTTGTCGCGGAGATTATTCCAGCTTTCAAAGGAATTGGTGACAAAATCATACCCGGAGCAAAACCCGCGCTAGACTGCCCTGCAATATACCCATTCTCACCTGTTGCCTCAGTAATAGGAGTAATAGCATTCCTTATCGGAGAGTTCATCGGTATGCTTTTGCAAATTATGCTAACACCAGACTTTGTCTTTGTAATAAATGCGGTTCCAATATTCTTCGTTGGATCCAGTATGGGAGTTATCGGTAATGTTCATGGTGGAGTCAGAGGAGCCATAATCTGTGGTTTTGCTGCTCCACTAGTATGGAGACTAGGATTCATGCCAGCTATTCACATGTTTTCAATAGAAACCCAAGCTCTAGGACCAGCAGGATTAGACATTATGAAGAATGGGATATTGTTGGGTGGCGGAGACAACATATGGATAATCCTCTACAGTCTATTACTGAGTGTATTCGGATTCAAACCAATAGGAACTTAAACAACATTTGAACATCAACCAATTTCCCCCTTTTTTTTATTAATTCAATTTATTTATTGTAGATAATATAGTTCTGGTAACAAAGATTTTTTTTGTTGAATAAAATGACTGAAAAAGCCAGTTTAAGTGAATTTAAGTCAGCGCGATTCGAAAAAAAAGTAAAGATGATATTCCAGAAGAGTTACGACAACTTTGAGAAGGAAGTTCTTGTCCAAGGAAAAAAATCGAATAAACCACACAAAGTCGATCTTCATGCTTGGAAATTTAAAGGTCTTTTCGAAAGCGTCAGGATCGATACTTGGGTTAAACTCAGCAGAAAAAAAGTCAGTAAAAACATTATAGAAAATCTTCATGAATCTATTGAAGACGTACGCGAAGCAAAAAAAGCGAGAATGATTGATTGGTCTCCAGATAATGTTTTCATAGCCTCTAGTGAAGGATTCGATTCTGAAGCACTTAAGCTAGCAAAGAAGTATAAGATTTATTGCATGAGAGTTTTTGAAGATGGCTTCGAATTCGTTGGAGAAATGAAACCAGTAAGCAGGTGGAATATATTGTTCAATCAAATATTGTTTTTCATCGCTTCAATAATAGCAGTTTTAATATTAATCTACCTAGTCAATCTATTCCTTGCTTGATTAATCAATATGATGTGTCACTATAAATTATTCTGAACCCGAGTTTCTCAAGTGTATTTTCAAAAACTGTGTTGTCAGTTTTCAATGGATTAAATTCTATCCTAATTTTACCTTTTTCAATTTTTAAACTTATAATCCCCTCAATATTTTTGAATGCTTCATTCAAAATTTTCATATCATTATCCGTGATGATTGTTGAGGATCCCTTTTCATTATAAAAGTAATATTTCACTTTCTTATTAAACTCAAAACCCAAAAAATTACCACCCTTTTTCTAAGGAAGAAAAATATTTTTGAATAATTAAACATATTTGCTTTCTATATGTCATAAATTCATTTGTAATATTCAAAATCTTTCAGATATTTAATATTATAAACCCAGTCAGATGAGAGAATGATATACAAAAATGATTAATTCTCATGCCTGTGAAAAATTAGCTAAAGATACGTTGACCATTCATGTCTATTATATAAGATTAAAAATTTGCTTTTTACATTTTGAAGTGTTAATATTATACTGAAATTTATGTGTTCTAAAATGAAATTTTTTAAAGATCTTTCTGTGAACGAAGAAACCGAATTATATCCCTATGCGTACCCCAAATTGTTTGAAAAAGTATTAAAAATACTTAAGGAAAATAAATGGCAAATTATGAAGCAAGATAAGGATGAAGGATTTATCGAATTAAGAACTGGTTGGTCAATGTATTCCTATGGAGAATCAATTCAAATAACCTTCCACAAAGTCTCAAATAAAGGAACAAGAATCAACGTCATTTCGAAAAATGTAGGTGGTACATTTATCGGGTTCATAAAAGATCATAAAAACATTGTGAAATTGATGCATCAATTTGATGAGAGTTTGAGAAAATGTTAGTTTATAATTTATTCTTAAAAATTTGGGAGTTTTAGTTGATATCAAGATTTAAATATTTACTCAGTACACTTAATTTTCAATTCATTTCTGAGGTTTTGAATCCTTGAAGGAATTAAGAGTAGTAACTGTATGTGGTATGGGGATGGGGACCGCGATCCTGCTCAAGATGCTCGTTGAAAAGTGCTGTCAGAAACTAGGAGTCAATTGCACTATTGAGGTCGGTAATGTAGCGATAGCGGGTTCTTTTAAAGACAATTATGACATTATTGTGGCGGGTTCTGAGCTGAAAGATAATTTATCCCATGTGGGTTTGCCTCTGGTACTCGTTAGTAGCTTTATTAACGAAGAATCGTGTCTTTTAGAAATGAAGAAAGTTCTTTCAAGAGAATTTAACTATAAACCTTCAGAGAAAGCGTCTTAAAGTTATCTGTACTCACTCTTTTTCAACATATTTTTCTGGGTTTGCTTCAAATTTATCTCTGCATTCAGATGAACAGAAGTAATATTTTTCTCCCTCATAAGAAACTACAAAGGGAACTACGAGCGAAGTATCAACTTTTTTCCCACAAACAGGATCAGTCTCTTCAAAAACGGAGGATGCCATTATCCTTCACCTAGTCAACATTCATTAATTGAATAATAGTATAATAAAAGATTATCTACTAGTATCTCTTAAATTGCTGTAAATAGTCATAAATTAATATTGGTGTTAACGATGAAGAAAAATTTATTCTTCTGTTTTTATTAAAAAAATTCTGAAATTTTATTCTTAGAGTGTAAAATGGTATCTTCATTCGGTACATGGTAGTTTTTATTGACAATTATTCTTCACAAGCATTCCGTATCACTTTTCCTTCAGCTTGTGCAGGGGATGGTATTCCCAGTAGGTAGCATAGTGTTGGTGTCACATCTACAGTCCAGATAAGTCTTTGCATTTTGTAGTCTTTCTTAACTCCTGGTCCACTTATTATGAATATGGCGCTATCTGAACATATTCCTAGCTTAGCTGTAGGGAGATAGTGAACATGCTGATACTTCATTTTTGTCTCTCCGACGTCTTTCATCTCGAGTATTTGTGAGAGGGGGAGATCCTTAATCTTGCTTCTATCAACATCTTTTTCAGTATACCCGGGTTTTAGGAAATAGTATATATCGGCACACCTTTCGCCCCATAATCCTAAGATCTGAACATCTTCTTTTCGGAGAGCCAAAGTTATTGGGCATTCTCCAGTTTCTGGATCCTTCAAGCTATAAATAGTATTGATCGTCTGATTAACAACGTCATCATACTCCTCTGGGTCGACTATCCCATCCGGGTCTCTACCTTTCAAGTTTATCCAAACATTCATCATCCATGGCATGGCTTTTGTCTTTGACCAATCATATACTGTCTTTCCGGTCTTCGGATCCTCTTTGAAGGTAAGAAGACCTTCTCTTATCAAAGCCACTCCTGGCCACGCACGTTTTAGTGCTGGAAGGGCTCCATGATCTGAAACTATTGCGACTAATGTCCCATCATCTGCGCAACTCTGAATTATTCTGCCTATTAGATCATCAACATTTTTGTAGGATTCCTCAAAGATATGCCAAGCCTCGTCAGCTTCTTTCTTGTTGTAGTCGGGTGATTCTTCATAGATTCTATACAAGAGTTCATGATTTATCGCATCTTGTACATGAACTTGCATAAATAGAAGATCCCATCTATATTTTTCACTTAGGAATTCTGCAGCTTTGACGAACCAGTCTACTTGAAACTTGACTTGTTCATGGAATATTTCCCAACGATCACGATCTATAGATATTTTTGGCACAATCTCAAGACTATCTGTATAAGATCCTATACTGTTTTTGAGGCCTTTTTCAACTGTTTCTGGATATGCCCAACCTTCCGTTGTAAATATGTCTGTTCTATACAATACAAATCTCTTTGCATTTGGCGATAACTCGACGAGCTTGAGTCGAAAAGTACCCTTGTTTTTAGAGGCTTTCTTAATATCCTTTGCTAGAGTTACTTCTGTTCCATGGTAGAGTAAAGGTATACGAGTGCTAAAAGATTCTTCGATCCACCGACTCCACTGTCCAAGCTTTAGAACTGCTATCGATTTAGATACGTCCTTTTCCTCTGCGATGAAAACTTTATCATATCCTTTGCCTTTGGAATCCACGACTAAGACTTTATATTTTAGACCGTCTTTGATACGCTCTTTTGCAGAAATTTCTTTGACCTCTATACCACTTGAACCCCAGCTAATGATTCTACCTATTGTCATAACTGGAATAGTTGTTTCAAGGAGAGGCGAATAGGACTTAGGGGTGTTCTTCCAACCACTGGCCTTGACAAGAACAATAGGAGTTTCTCCCTTTAAAGCGTCTGTGGCATAAGTGGATGCATTATCTAATCGGAATAAAGGATCCATTGGCCCCGTACCCGCAATCTGTATTCCCTTTTTTATGGTAGGAGGCCAAGAAACAGGCCAATTTAATATAATAGATCGTTTACCCACACGTTCAGCTACATCCCAGATGTGCTCAGCCATACACATTCTTGAATCACATGATGAGTGCACTTTATCCAAAGGTTCTCCAGACAAGTGCACATTAAAACCGGTCAATCCATGAGTGCCTGTCCAAGCCCCGGTTGAGAGAGCAGTCCAATTTGTTGGTGTGTCACAAGGAGGTATAGGCAACAATCGGCCAGATGCGCCGTTTTTAATCAATTTCGAGATGTTGGGAAGCTTTCCTTCATTAGAGAGTTTTTCAATAAAATCAAAGATTGCACCATCAAGGCCAATCAATATAAGCTTTTTAGCAAAAGCCAAAAAAAATCCTTCTTCATCATTTACTAGTACTGCTATTTATTAAATCTAGTAATTCAAATATTTCAGATAGTTTTGTTATCTCGTATTTTGCTTTCGATCTTTTGGTCTTAGGTTCAATTAATCTCGATTCTCCTTTTCTAATTCTGATAGATGTGACATTTGATTCATTCGCACTTTTAATGTCGGTTTCTATATCGTCACCTATAAAAATGGCTTCTTCTGCTTTTGTATTCATAGCATATAAACAAACATCGAAAAGTTTTGATGTTAACTTTTTACATTCATATTCTTCGGAAATTACTACTGTATCGAAGAAGTGTTGAATCCTTAGTTGTATGAGTTTTTGCCATTGTTTAATTATCCTTCCATCAGATATAACTCCCAATTTATATCCAGATTCTCTGAGCTTTAGGAGAGTTTTTATTGTATCGGGGTATGGCTTAAGAAATGCAAGGTTTGTTTCCCTAAACGCTACAACCCCTGCAGCTATCACATGTGGATTCCATTTAAGCCCCATTTTTTCCAGGAGTTTATTAAAATGATTTGGATAATCCTCCCCATATTCTTCAACAACTTTTTTTAAAATTCTATAACCATTTTCGATATCCACAGGTAAACCTGCTTCAATCATGGCGCGAATAGCATTAAGTCTCGCATTCTCTATTTGAAGAGACGCATTATACAGGGTATTATCAATATTAAATAAAACAGATTTTATCTTCAAATTTTACTTAACCACCTTTGAGAGTTTTTCTGGAGCATCAGGATTTAATCCTCTTGTGATTGAGGAGTAATATGAAAAAAGTTGAAGTGGAACTACATAAAGAATTGGTGTTAATACTGTTGGTAAACCTTTTGGAATAATTATTGAATCAATAGAATTATTGATAACCTCACTGTTCTCGGTGGATATAGATATTATTGGTGCTCCAAAATTTTTAAACCGATTCATTAGATCAAGCCATTCATTTATCTCTGATTTTTCTGGGGGAACAAGGAAAAAAACAGGTGTTTCTCTATTAACTAATTGCATAGGACCATGTAAAAACTCCCTTGCAGCATAACCTTCAGCAAAAATGTTACAGCTTTCCTTGAGTTTTAAAGCTCCTTCAAGAGCAGTTGAAAAGTTGGGACCAGAACCTAAAAGGAAAATGAAATTGTTTTTTTTATACTTGATAGCAATATGTTGGATAATTCTACTCTGGGTTTCCAGCATGGTTTTAACGAGATTTGCAGCATTATTAAGAGCTTTTTTAAATTTTAACAAATCAATCGATAAATACTTTGAAGTTTCTGAAAGATTTATTGATAATTGATAAATAGCAGATAGCTGGGCTATGTACGTTTTTGTCGCTGTCACTGAAAGTTCTTTACCGGCTTGAGTTATTAAGGGAAGTTTTGCCATTCTTGCGAGTGTACTCTTTGAGGTATTTGTAACAGCTATAATATCTGCTTTTCTTTCATTAGCAACTTTTATTGCTGCCAGAACATCTTTGCTCTCTCCTGATTGAGAGAAAGCAATAAGAAGAAAATTCATGAGTGATTGTGGAATCCAAGATGCGAATTCTGATGCTTGTAAAATACTTGAAGAAATTCCAGAAATAGTCGATAAAGCATATCCTCCAGCGAAACCTGCGTGATAGCTTGTTCCACTACCAGTGATATACGTTCTATTGAATTTATCTGGTATCAGATCTTTCTTTTTATCTAGATCTATAGAAATATGCTTTAAGGTTTTTCGAATAACTTCTGGTTCTTCAAAGATTTCACGAATCATGTTGTGCTTAAATTTGTTTATATCCATTAGCATCATCATTTTTCTATTAGATTCTTCACTTTACAGATTCTAGTTCATATTTTCCGCAAGCAAGCACATTACAATCATTAAGTAGTTTGCTATTTTTATCTCCTTCTTAGCACGTGCGATTTTGTTAGACGCTTCTTCCATAATCAATTCTATTCCAGACTCGTTCATGAAGAAAATAGAAGATAATTTTTAGAACCAAATCAAAAAAACCAACACTTAACACAATTGTTAATTTACCAGTAAAAAAGTAAACTAACAACATAGTTGTTAAAGTAGCGATTATTCTCCAAGTTATACTTTTCAATATACTTCTGATGTTTTTATCACTCAAGATATATTCATCTCTCTATTTAATCAATGAATAATAAAGCACTTAAACTGAAATAAAATAAACATAACCTTTTTTGGATTAATCATCGCGCCCGAATTAGTTCTTTCAACGCGCACACCCATGAAATCGAAGTGGATGAAAGATTTGTAACGGATTATTAGTAAATACTCTATAAATCAGTAGAATTTTTAATAAATTTAAGAATTTGAAGCAAGATGAAGGTCTGATACAAGAAGTTGCAAGTAGAGGTTTATGGGAAATTAGTAACCAGCTTTTTTCATTATATCCTTAACGGAATGATAGGCTCTCGAGGATGATGGTAATTCGAGAAGAGATTTTCCTTCAAGGTTATACTGCTCCACTGTTTCATCATAAGCAATTTTTCCCAGATATTTTAATTCAGTATTTTTCGGTAGCTTATTTGCTAACTCCTCTGGGAATCGATATCCTCCAATTAAGTAGAAATTGTCAAATATTATGTTAACCTCCTTAGCAACACCATAAGCTCGGCTTACATGGCTAAAGGATTTTTTCGAAGGATCCAATATATCGAAAATATCATCCACCTCAGATGCTACTCTCCTGTTCAAGTGCTCCAACCCAGCTGGCGAATCTATTAGAACGTTCTTATAGATTTTTGTGAAGCTTGTCATAGCCTCCTTCAACGCTCTGTTTGGCAAGCAGTAGCATCCTTCAAACCACTTCGTTCCTATAACCACCAGATCAAAGTATTCCCCCTCGTATAACCCTGCTTCCCAGATCTTACTTTCTATCCTCTCAGAAGGCGCTACACCCACCATGGTTCCTCCTTCCTCGAGGAACGCCTCTTTTAAAAGATCGGAGACCGTTTTGACACCCTGCTTTTGAAGATCAACACCAACCATCTCTGACAAGTTCTGATCTGGGTCCAAATCTATAAGTAGTAGTGGTGTTTGGTCATTTTCAATGAAGTATTTTGTCAATAAAGCTGTGAAGCTTGTCTTTCCACTTCCACCTCTACCCATGAAAACTATACGTTGCATCTCAAGCATTCTCAGTTGCTATCTCTTTCTCGGTTTCGCGATTATCTCTTTCACGTACATGTCAAAGAATCGCGAAGAATCTTCTGGTTTGATCACGACAGCTGTGTCAGATCCTTTTCCTGTTCCAGCGATTCCTATTACGTCCACATCTATGGGGATTAATCCAGCGTCAGCAGCCATTGCAACAATCTCAACGATTACCTTCATCCCCTCTCCGAAAAGCCTCAAAGTGTTAGCCATGATATCCCCAGTTTTATAGGTTGAGTACTTCTTTCTGATTGCTCGATCAATATTACCGAAGACGTGTGTTCCCCTGTATATTTTTCCACCACTCTGTTCGATCAAAGCAATGTTCTCTTCGGTGAGTTCCCAGACTCCCCGTTCATTAAATCCCACATGATGCGGAACCACAACAACGTTGTATCCTTTAAATGTCTTTGAAGCCTTCACTCCGACGACTCCTCTTGTTGATGCTACGACGAAGTCTCTGATTCCTAATTCTTCAGCGCGTTTTTTTGAAAGTTCTAAGACTTCATCTGTGTTTTCTTCACCAGAAGCTTCAAAATATGCTATATCTTTCTCCATACTAATCATTACTAAACCTCTTTATGAGCAAATCATTCATGTAAATATCCCAAATAAACATATCCAAAGTAAATTTAAAGCGTGTGTTAAAGACCGAGCTAGAATTTCATAGCTTTTATTAAAAAAGGATTTCTATTATTATTACAGATATTGTTAAGAGGATTCGAGATGAGTGTTAAAGAACGTCGGAGGAGAATCGATTCTCTCGTACGTTTTGCTCAAGAAAACAGTTTAGAGGAAGATCCTGAAATTCTTGATAAGTTGTTAAGTGAAGCTAAAAAACAACTGCCTTACACAACTTCTAAAACCCTTAAAGACTATTGCGACTCAGCTATTGCTATTCTTAAATTAAAGAGGTCTCCAATTATTAAGAAGCTTGAGAGCTATAGATAATAGAATAAATATTTGTGGAGCCATTATTGATTTAATCGAGGAATCCTAGCAATATTCCTTCTATGGTGAATGGGAAATGGAAATTGATGTTTTGCTCATAGAGAAGGTTATCTTATCAGCGTTACTTGGAGCCTTAATAGGTTATGAAAGAGAAAGAGCAGCTAAACCAGCTGGATTAAGGACACATATTCTTCTTTCTATGGGGGCTACGCTTTTCACAATACTTTCTTATGAAGCCTTTCCAGGAAGCGATCCCGCGAGAATAGCAGCAAACATAATAACTGGAATCGGTTTCATCGGAGCCGGTGTTATCATTCAACAAGAGAGGAAGGTTGTAGGAGTTACGACAGCTGCATCTTTGTGGATTACCACTGCTATTGGTATGGCTGTGGGTACTGGCTACTACTTCCTAAGTATTGTTGCGTCGTTGATATCTTTCATAGTATTGCGTTTGAAGTTTTTGGAACCTTCTTTAGAGTGAATCGAATCAAACATATTTTATTTGATTTAGACTTGTTGATTGGAAGGAGAAATAACTGTTGAAAAAACTCGATTCACTTCGTGATTGTTTCATAGACCAGAACAAGATGCTAGCGGTAGCAGAATCCATGACTGGAGGCGGACTCTCAGAAAGATTAACCTCAATACCCAATAGTTCAAAATTTTTTCAAGGCGGAATCGTTGCTTACAGTGATTGGGTAAAAATACACGTTCTCGGAATACAAAAAGAACTTTTACAGGAATACACAGCGGTTAGTGCACAGGTTGCAAAACAGATGGCAGCACGGGCACGGGAAATTATGAAAACCAATTATGGAGTTGGCATCACTGGTATTGCAGGCCCAACCTCTCTCTCTAAGAATAGACCTATTGGTTTAGTGTATATTGCTTTGAATAATGATGGCGCAGAGCACATTCAAGAATTCCATTTCAAAGGCGACCGTGAAACAGTCAGAACCTTAGCTGTAGAAAAAACAATCGAATTGTTGCACGCTGCTATGAGCAAAAAATGAAGAATTTTATGCGATTAAGTTACAAAGAGAATCACGCAAGCGATGATTTCTCCTTTTTTTAGGTCTATAGTTACTGATGGAAACTAATTCAACGATAGAACTTTTAGCTTGGAAAAAACAATAATAAAGTAGATGTTAAGATGATTTTGAAAAGCGATAACTTCTTGAAGGACAACAACATACCCTCTGAATTCACATGTGACGGCGAAAACGTTTCACCGCAATTATCTTGGACAGAAGCTCTAGAGAATACAGAGAGCTTTGCGCTGAGCGTCACGGATCCTGACGCACCTGGAGGCACTTTCATCCACTGGCTTATCTATAACATATCAAAAGACAGAAAAAGTCTAATGAAGGGAGCTGTTCCTGAGGAAGCTGTTCAGGTTACTAACGACTTTGGAAAGAAGAACTACGGTGGTCCATGCCCACCCTCAGGCACACATAGATACTTCTTCACCCTCTACGCTCTAGACAGGAAACTAGTAGAAAACCTCACAAAGAACAATTTCTTCGATAAGATTGAAGAACACACGATCGACAAAGCGGAATTGATGGGACGATACAGAAGACATTAAAGAACTACTTAAGATCTTATTTCTTTCAGAAACTTCTTGACTTCCCTCACGACTTCATTAAGCGTAGAAACCCTTACAAATAAGCCATTTGTAGTTACATTGAAAGTAGGACAGTTAAGCCCCACAACAGGAGTCCCACTCTTTATAGCCAGAGCGATCTCGGATAGGGTACCAGCTCCTCCGCTCAAAGCAATTATAACATCACAGCTCTTCGCAATTAAGGCGTTCCTAGCGTCCGACATACCAGTGAAGATCGGGACATTAACATACTCATTTGGGTATCCTTGTATTGGATTTGTTTTTTCATTGGGAAGAACACCAATTACTATTCCTCCAATTTCAGCTGCTCCCTTTGAAGCGGACTCCATCACTCCTGGACCTCCACCAGTCAATAGGAGATAGTCATTCTCAGCTACCATTTTCCCTAGTGAGTAAGCTAGATCAGACGCTTCTTCTCTTCCCCCTATTACTCCAATTATCGGCTTTCTCTTTTTAATCGACATTGGTAACTCACGTTTTTCAAAATTTAAGAACAGGTAACTGTTAGACTTAAACTTTTGATAATTAACTATTATCACATGAGTATTGGGTGAGAGTTCATATGGCAGTTATAATTGAAGCATCAGAACTTAGGAATAAGTTTCACGTTTTTGATGATCGTTTTCATGCTGGCGAGTTATTAGTAGGGGAACTTCTTCGGGAATACAAAGGCAAAAAAGATGTATATGTGCTTGCTATACCAGCAGGTGGCGTACAAGTAGCATATGTCATCTCAAAGAAGCTTTTGCTTCCTCTGGATTTAGCAGTTACAAGAAAGATTCATGTTCCTTGGAATAAGGAAGCTGGATTCGGAGCAATATCCTGGAATGGCGAGGTATCACTGAACAAGCCTCTTGTAGCTGCGCTGGGGTTAACTGATAAGGACATTGACCTGTGCATAAATGAGGAGGAGGAGATCATTATGAGAAGATTGCAACTCTTCAGGGGTGAAAAACCGTTTCCAAGCTTGAAGAATAAGATAGTCATACTTGTAGATGATGGGTTAGCTTCTGGTTTCTCGATGTTAACTACTATAAAAGCTATTCAGAAGATTAGAGTCAAGGAGATTGTGGTTGCGGTACCGACAGCGCCTTGGAGTTCAATCAAACTCTTAAAGCCTTATGTGGATAAAATCGTGTGTCTTAATATAAGATCCGGACCTGTATTTGCGGTCGCTGATGCGTATAAATTATGGTACGATTTAGATGATGAGGATGTATTGGATCTATTAGAAAAGGATGAGCAGTGAGGGTGATGAAGAAGAATCTAGTAAGACCCATAATTGGTATAACTATGGGAGACCCTGCTGGCATAGGACCGGAGATCATCATAAAGGCTCTTTCACTTGATGAGATTTACGATACGTGCAGACCAGTTGTAATAGGCGATAGTCAGGTAATTGATAAAGTGAAATCCACTCTGAACAGCGATCTAAAGATGAAAATTATTCAGGATGTCACCGATGCAGACTTTGTCTTAGGAAATATCGATGTCTACAACTTGAAGAATGTGAACATTGAGAATCTGAAGATGAGAGAGGTTCAAGAAGAAGCTGGAAAAGCATCGGTTGAGTACGTTTTAAAAGCTGTTGAACTCGCAGTGAAGAATGATGTTGACGCTATCACGACAGCTCCGATAAACAAGGAAGCGATGAATAGAGCAGGATTCAAGTATGCAGGGCACACAGAGATTCTAGCTGAATTAACTGAGGCTGAGAATTACGCGATGATGTTGATCGCGGGTAATCTACGCATCATCCATGTCACTACACATGTCTCATTGAAAGAAGCATGCAGATTAATTACAAAAGAAAGAGTTTTGAACACCATAAAACTGGTACACACTGGGATGAAGAATTTTGGATTCGAGAAACCAAAGATAGGTGTTGCAGGGTTGAATCCACATTCAGGTGACGGTGGCATATTTGGGAGAGAAGAGATCGATGTCATTACTCCTGCGATAAGGATGGCTGAGAAGCAAGGTATGAATGTTCATGGGCCTCTTTCACCTGACACAGTCTTCCTGAGAACAAATAACAGGGAGTTCGATATCGCTGTAGCTATGTACCATGATCAAGGCCATATCGCTGTTAAGATGATAGGGTTCTCTAGAGGTGTCAACTACACGGTTGGCTTGCCAATAATTAGAACCTCTGTGGATCATGGTACAGCTTTCGAAATCTCCAAATTCAGACTGGGAACAGCTGATCCAGATAGTTTGATTGAAGCGGTTAAACTTGCTGCCAAATTATCTAAAAAAGGATGAGTTGATGTAAATATTCGTATACATCTATGATTTCTTACAGTATTCTATTTTCTTGATTTTAGATCTGTTTTTATGCTTAACGACGAACATAAAATTGATCTTACTCTTCTATCCGTAGGGGATTTCGATCGATCTATTCTTGAGCGATTATCAAATGGATTGCAGAAGACGATTCCGAGAGTTAAAATTTTAATCGCTGAAAGAAGGATTATCGCACCTTCAGAATCATTTAATCCAAAGCGAGAACAATATAATTCAACCAAAATAGTGAGAAAAATAATTGACAGAATGAAAGATGATGACAGAGTAAAAATTTTAGGCGTGACTCTTCACGATCTTTATGTTCCGAGACTTAATTTCGTCTTCGGAGAAAGAAGCTTGTTCTCCTGGGAGAGTAGCGATCGTCTCATTTCACAGATTGGGACCCGAATTCTACCATTCACAACCTAATGAAGATCTATTTGATGAAAGATTGTTGAAGGAAGCAACTCACGAGTTAGGTCACACCTTCGGATTGAGACACTGTAGTAATCCTAACTGTGTTATGTCATTTTCCAACAGCATTGTCGATGTAGACATAAAAGGAATAAACTACTGTAATTCTTGTGCTGAAAGATTGAAAACGCTTCTTTGAAAGCTTTTTTTCAATTTCAGGGATTATAATTTCTGCGAATATCTTCATCTCATCGATCTTTTTGAAGATAAGATGAACTCAATCATAATTAGTATATTCACTTATCTCAGCTATGCCATGATTAGAGATGCCAGTCATTTTTCGATTAAACAACTATTCCTCCGACTAGGAAATATATTCTGTGTTTTTCTTTAATTGTTCGCGATTACTTTAAATAGTTCCATCTAACTGGTCACTTCCTCCACAATGACTAAGTATAGAACATAAAAAAATCAGCGATTAAAAAAAGAAGCTGATAGTCGTCAGACAAACAAATTTTTTTCCGGAAAATTAATTCTTTAAAGGTTACACCAAAGGAAGATCATTAATTAAAAATGGATTGAAGGTCAGATAGATTTTGAAGTCAGTGTTTTAAGTCAATATGATATTAGAATATCATTAATTGAAGCATAGGATTAGAATAAGACGTTGCTTACTAGGATGAAGAAGAGGATTCGATCATCGATCTCAGGATTAGCTAAGGTGCTGCATTCTTTAGGTTTCACCCCTAATTCTATTAGCGTCTTAGGCTTGTTACTAGCGATCTCCTCAGCCACTCTGTACGTCTTTAATTCAGCTGAAAATTGTTTCATCGCTCTCGCTGGCGCGCTATTTTTACTATCTGGTTTAAGTGATGCTGTTGATGGTTTGATAGCTGATATTTACGGTGAAACGACCAGATTTGGCGGTGTCTTAGACTCAGTCTCCGACCGATATGGAGACGCAATAGTTCTCGTGGGAATAATCTTAGGTGGGTTATGTGATCTTTACTGGGGGTTAGCTGCTTTGATAGGCTCGGTCATGGTTAGCTATGTTCGTGCTAGAGCTGAGGTTGATGGTGTTGAAATGGAGTCTGTGGGTTTGATGGAACGCGCTGAGAGACTTGTATTAGTCTTCCTCGCTAGTATCATCAACTATTATTATAATGGAACTATTTACTACAGTATTATTCTTCTTGCGCTCTTAACTAATCTGACTGTGATTCAGAGGATGCTTCATTTTCGGAGAGTTGCTTCAACTTCTTGATGGTGTCTTGTAGGAAAAATTGTCCTTTGTGGAAGACCTCTTTTCCCTTATCTGTAATCTTGTAATATTTTCTATCTGAGCGTTCTTTCGTTGGGGTTTCTTTGGTGCTGGCGATGAGACCTTCGATTTGCATCTTATAAAGCACAACGTAAACCGTCACAGTTGCGACAGAGAAGCCAAATCTCTTCTTCAGATTCTTACCGATCTCGTAAGCATACATCGGTCTTTCAGACAACATCCGTAGAATATACAACCAGAGATTTTCCTTAGTGAGCTTAGTCACCAATCGGTTGTACGCCAAGACTTGAACATCCTTTCTAAACAGACGATTATTGTTTAAGAGTAAAAGCGTTTTAGGTATGTTAAGGTTAACGCTGATCCCGCTCGTCTTTCGCTCTAACCTTCACGACCCTACGATGAACAGCGCATGAAACACAGTAATACGTGGAGACCTTTGTACTAGCTATCCTAGCGCCCTTGGATCTAAGCTCCTTAGCTAAGCTTCTATCAACTAACGATATGTAGCGACTTACTTTCTTTGCCTTATCTCTTGGAACAAGCTGGCCACATGATGCGCATTGAACTTTGTCAGCTATACCCTTCCCGCCTTTGGATCTTCCTCTGCTTCTTCGTTTCTTAGGCATATCGGACACATCTTTACCTTTTTTAACTGTCTTTGCTAATAGAGGATTCAGACTACTTAAACGTTAATAAGCTCTTGCGAGCTTTACTTTGCAAGTAGCCTTTCTACCACATATCAGACAACAATAACCTTTTAAACTTGCTTTCTTGGGATCTACTCCGAGAACTCGGGCTTCGATTGATCTTTCTACCTCGAAGCCACATTCATCTTTTCCACACCAGGCAACCTCAACTATGCCTGTTCCGATCTTTCTCTTTGCATCTTTAATGTTCTCTGAAGTTGCTATGCGTGCGTTGAACCAGTCTGAAGCTGTTTTAGTGACTCTTTTTTGTATATCCAATAACAGGGACTTAGTCTCTTTAACAATCTTCTCGGTAGGACAACTCGTCCTATCTAATGTGTCTCGACGGACAAGCGTAACTTTCTCCTTTTCTACATCGCGTGGACCAATTTCAATCCTCATGGGTACGCCTCGTTTTTCCCAATCGTAATACTTTGATCCCGGTGTTAAATCCGGTCGGTCGTCAAGTTTTACTCTGAAGCCCTCTTTGCTTAGTGTCTTATAGATTGATCGACAAGCCTCAGTGATCTTCTCACTTGATTTTTTGTAAGGAATAGGAATGATTACGACCTGTATTGGGGCGAGATCTGGTGGTAACATTAAGCCATGGTCATCCCCATGAATCGTTATTAAGGCAGCTATCACTCTCTCCGATATTCCGTAGCTTGTCTGCCAAACGAAATCTTTACCTCCATCTTTCGTCTCGAATGTGACATCGAACGCTTTTCCGAAGTTCTGTCCTAAATCATGAACTGTCCCAATCTGCAGGACACGACCGTCCGGAAACAACGTGTCAAAGGCATAAGTGGATTCAGCACCAGCGAACTTGTCCCATTCTGGCCTTTTTGACACCACGTAAGGAATAGCCATCTCATCGAAGAATTTCTTATAGATTGCGATGGCTTCTTCAACCTGATTTAAAGCTTCTTCATGCGTGGAGTGGTAGGTGTGGGCTTCTTTGAAGGTCGTAACCTCTCTTATCCTTATTAGAGGTTTTGTAGCCTGTGTCTCGTACCGGAAGATGCTACCTATCTGGTATATTCTCTTTGGAAGATCAGCGTGAGATCTGATCCATAATTTAACCATAGGCGTAATCACTGTCTCACTTGTAGGCCTCAAAGCGAGTTTAACGTCGAGAAGGGTGGATCCACCGTGAGTTACCCAGAAGGATTCATCCTCGAAACTTCTGATATGGGTTGACTCCTTCTCAAACAATATCTCAGGAATCAGAATTGGAAAAAGCATTTCATCGTGATTCGAATCGTCAAGCAACCGTCTCATTATACTCAACACGTTCTTCCGTATTTTGAAGCCGTAAGGAAGCCACACGCCAAATCCTTTAATTGGATACCTGTAATCGATTATCTCAGCCTTAGTTATGATGTCATGGAACCATTGAGTGAAGTCTTCACTCCAAGCTTTTCTCTTTACAGCCATAAGCAAACCTTCAAATAAGCTCTTAAATCATTAACGATAACTGCTTTAAATATTAAACCCAGAATGGAAAATAAGCTAATTAATCTTAAGATCCAATAGGGGACGCTAACATTTGAGTGATATAACTTCAATCCTTCACCTTTTCGCAGTTGAGTATGGTTATTTCGGCTCTTTTATTATCAGCATTGCTTCAAACCTGATTCTATTTGTTCCAATTCCTTATTTGATAATAATATTCGCGTTAAGCACTGTGCTAGACCCCTGGCTTCTAGGGTTGGTGAGCGCAATCGGAGCAACAGTAGGGAAAGTCATTATATATTACATCGGTAGAAGCGGAAGAAGAATCCTCAAAGACTCTCAGAAGAAGAAACTTGAATTCGCAAGATTAATAATGGAAAAATATGGTTCTTTAGCGATCTTCATTATGGCTGCGACTCCTGTCCCTGATGACATACTCTATATCCCTCTGGGAATGATGAGATTTAATCTAATCCGTTTCTTCACATTCACCTTGATGGGGAAGATAGTGCTTACCCTACTGATAAGCTTAGGAGGACACTACTCAATAGCTTGGATATCATTCCTTCTTGGCGGTGAAAGTGTATGGGTTACAATTGTGACGATAGTGTTTATCGCTGGAAGCGTCTATTTGACCGCTAAGATAGACTGGGAAGAACTCTTTTACAAGTATTTCAGCTCAGAAACAAAAAGAAAAACACCCCCCTCATAGGACACGTTTTCCATCTAAGACTAAATAACTATTCAACATTAGGTATTTGACACCCATGACTACTCAAAATTTGAAGAGTGATGTCAGAAAGACTATACTGACAGCTCAGAAGAACGAGATTACAGAATACTTCATCTATAAGAAACTCTCATCATCGATGAAGGATCCAAACAAGAGAAAGGTTCTGGATAGAATCTCAGAAGACGAGTTAAAACACTACAAGTTCTGGAAAAAATATACAGAGAAAGATGTTGACCCAGACTATCTGAAGATATGGGGGTACTACATAATCTCAAGACTCTTTGGCTTAACCTTTGGAATTAAATTGATGGAGAGAGGAGAGGAGCAGGCTCAGGTAACTTATGAGAAGGTTGCTGAATCTTTCCCGGATGCTGAAGCCATAGTTGAAGAGGAAGATCAGCACGAGAAAGAGCTGATCACCCTGATTGATGAGGACCGTTTAGAATATGTTGGTTCGATGATTCTCGGGTTGAATGACGCTCTTGTTGAACTTACCGGTGCCCTCTCTGGCTTCACATTCGCTCTTCAGAACACTCGGTTAATCGCGTTGACAGGGTTGATAACAGGAATAGCAGCATCGTTATCGATGGCAACATCTGAGTACCTCTCAACAAAGTCTGAAGCTGGGTCTAAGAAACCTCTTAAAGCTGCGCTCTACACAGGCACAGTCTATATTTTCACCGTTATTGTTCTAATCCTTCCGTACTTTATCTTTACTAACGTCTTCCTGTGTCTAGGTTTGACTGTTTTGAACGCTATCTTAATCATTCTAGCCTTCACTTTCTACATATCAGTAGCGAAGGACCTGCCATTTAAGAAGAGATTTCTCGAAATGGTGATGATTAGCCTCGGAGTGACAGCACTGACATTCGTAATAGGCTTCCTGGTCAAAACAATTTTTCATATTGAAATATGAAATCATTCACCAATGGTCATACCTTACAATCCTTTCTAAAGAAAGACGATTCTTCTTTACTGGTGAAGGATCAACAGGGTAGCCCAGTGGCATGAGACCTACGACACGTACATCGTGAGGGATTTCTAGAATCTGTTTAATCTTATTCTCACTGAAGGCTCCAATCCAACAGGTGCCCAAGCCTAGATCGGTAGCTTCCAAGGTAATGTGATCGAGTGATATTGCAACATCAATCGGATAAGATAGTTGACCACAACTCATAACGTGGTTATCTGTTACAGCGCACGCTACGATTATAACTGGTGCTTCGCCAACAAAAGTCTGTTGATCCGCAGCTTCAGCAATCCGCTTCCTCATTTCTCTTTCGCGTACAATAATGTACCGCCATTCTTGGCGATTTGAAGCAGAAGGAGCGAGTCTACCTGCTTCGAGGACTTCGCGTAATTTCTCTTCCTCAAGTGGCTTATCTAAAAAACGACGAACACTCTTACGAGTTTTAATCGCTTCCATGACATCCATTTTTGCAACCTAAAAAAAATAAGTCCATCATCATATTAATAATTTAACATTACGACCAAAGTGGGGAAAAATAATCGAAAGCGTTTTTAACTCGAATAGTGAGGATTAATCCGATCCTATGTTCAGGGTGTGAAATATGCCACTCTATTCTATGAATGAACTTTTAAAAGATGCAGAAGAACGAAAGTATGCTCTAGGTCAGTTCACCGCAACGTGTCTTCCAATGATTAAACCCGTGATTGATGCAGCAGCAGAAGAGCACTCTCCTGTTGTGATAACTAGTCATCACAGTTGGAGTTTTGAATCAGCTGTAGGTGTGAAAGTCTACCATGACTTGGTAGAGACGCTTGCTGACGCTGCTGATGTGCCTGTTGTTCTTCATTTAGATCACGGGGAGAATATGAAGGAGGTTCTAGAGTGTCTTCAAGGTGGTTTTAACTCGGTAATGTTTGATGGCTCAGATCTACCTTTGGAAGAGAACATCAAATTGACAAGAGAGGTCGTCGAGGTGGCACATGCCATCGGGGTTCCTGTTGAAGCTGAAATCGAAGGCTGTCCAAATGTAGAAGAAGCGGTTTCAACCATCGTTCCAGAAAATCAACTAACTAAACCTGAAGTAGCCCGGAGATTTGTTGAAGAGACTAGCATTGACATCTTAGCTGTAGCTATAGGTCAAGTTCACCACGCGCCCAAATTGGTTGGAGATGAGTTTTCTCTTCCTAAAATTTCGAATCTTAATTTTGACAGACTTAAGGCTATAAGAGAAGTGGTCGATATCTTTCTTACACTTCACGCAAGTTCTCACACTCCAGACGATCAGACAAAAAGAGCTATCAAACTTGGAGTAACAAAGATAGGGGTTGGCCATATAATCCTAGCTCCTTTCGTTGCTAAGATACGAAAAACCATCTTGGATGATCCTGATCTCTATTGGCCAAGAAAGGTCTTAGCACCAGCGCAAGAAGAGATTAAGAACATAGTTAAACATGAACTACGGGTTTTTGGGTCTTCTGGAAAGGCAAAGAACCTTAAATAAATTGGAGTATATCTTCAAATGATATCAGCAAAGTGAGTTCAATAATGAAGGGATGGACGGGCAGAATACTACGTGTAGACCTCTCGAAGAGAAAGATTAAGGTTCAAAAATATGATCAGAACATGATGATGGACTTTCTAGGTGGCAGAGGCTTTGCAGTAAAGATTCTTTGGGATGAACTTGAACCGGGAATTGACCCGCTCTCTCATCAAAATATATTAATCATCTCTACTGGTCCTCTAACTTGTTTACCGCTACCCAGCAGCGGAAAGCTTGTAATAGCTGCTAAGAGTCCGTTGACGGGTGGCTATGGAGATGGAAACATAGGTTCTCTAGCAGCAGTGCACCTCAGAAAAGCAGGGTACGACGTGGTTGCAATTAGTGGCGAAACAGATAAACCAAGTCTACTATGGGTAGAAAATGATAAAGTCGAAATCCGCAGTGCAAAGGAATTGTGGCGGAAAGGCACATTCCAAGCCGAAGAAGATTTGAAAAGGGAATACGGCAAGAATATCGGTACGCTACTGATAGGTCCAGCTGGAGAGAACCTTGTTAAATTCGCCACCGTGATGTCGGAGAAAGGACGGTCTGGCGGAAGACCAGGTATGGGCGCTGTCATGGGTTCTAAGAAGTTAAAGGCTTTAGTCATTAAAGGATCTGGAGAGATTAAAGTAGACAACTCATCAAAACTGAAGAAGCTCGGTGCAAAAGCTTACAAGGAGATACTGAACAAGCCAAACTATGATTTCTGGATAAGACAAGGAACAATGTCAGTCGTAGAGTGGAGCCAGGTAAACAGCGTTCTACCTACTTATAACTTCAAGGAAGGTGTTTTCGACAAAGCTGACGCCATAAACGGTTACGCTATGGAAAAGATCAAGAAAACACAGAAAGGTTGCCCAAACTGCAACATGAAATGTGGGAATGTCGTTGAAGACTCGGAAAAAGACCATGTAGAACTAGATTATGAAAATATTGGCATGCTGGGTTCAAACATTGGCTTAGGTGACTTGAAGAAGGTCGCTACCCTCAACAAGCTCGCAGATGACTATGGCATAGACACAATCAGTCTCGGAAGCGTAATAGGATTCACAATGGAAGCAGCAGAGAGAAAACTCCATTCCATACCAATAAGCTGGGGTGACTTTGATTCTATTAAGCAACTGACCAAGGATATTGTGTACAGAAATGAAGCTGGAGACTTCCTGGCTGATGGAGTAGTACGAGCAGCACATGAGTTCGGAGAAGAGACGCATGACTTTGCCATGCAAATTAAAGGCTTAGAAATCTCAGCCTATGACTGCCACGCTGCACCCGCAATGGCATTATCCTTTGGAACATCCCCGATAGGAGCACACCACAAAGACGCATGGGTAATATCATGGGAAATGACCGTTGGCCGCGAAAGTTATAGCGAAGAGAAAGTCGAGAAGGTAATAGAGCTACAACGCCTGAGAGGCGGCGTCTTCGAATGCTTAGTCGCATGCAGATTACCCTGGGTCGAGGTAAACTTCGACTTAAAATGGTACCCGCGGTTCCTTGAAGCAGCAACTGGTAAAAAATTCAACTTTGATGAATTATACACCATCGCGGACAGAATTCACAGCTTAATCAGAGCTTTCTGGGTGAGAGAATACAAAAACGAATGGAACTCAACGATGGATACGCCACCCAATAGATGGTTTGACGAACCGCTGACAAAAGGTCCTTTAAAAGGAGCAAAATTGAAACGACAAGAGTATAGAAAGATGTTAAACAATTATTATGCAAAGCGGGGCTGGGATGACAGGGGCATACCAAAAAAGCAGACCCTTAAATCTTTAGGATTAAACACAGCGATCACTGAACTAGAAAAGTACGTGGATTTGAAAAATTAACACACCACGTTTTTCATATCACGGGATAGGATATCAGCGCGATAATCGGATTAGCAAAACTAAGCACATCTATCTTTATTAAACTACAGAAATCCCCAGAATCACCCTTATTTTTTGGTTACTATAATAGTAGTTTAGAATATCTTTAGACTAACACAGAAGTAATACCTACATTTTTTATACATTCCATTTTCAAAATTATGTGGGTCTAATGATGACTTTGGATATAATTACAATCCTAATACTGCTGGGGGTGTCTCCCGGAAACCTCCATTTTTTTAAATTTGTAATGATTAAAAAATATAATTTTATGAATTATCGGATATAAAATTTGGATGAACTGTGAAAAAGCATAATTTACAGGAAATTAGTTAATAACGAAATGTTGTGATTTTTCAAAGGATGAAAGATTACATAAGAATAAAGAGGGATGGAGACTCTGAAAGGAATGTTCTGTCTTTCAAGCTTTCTCTATCAAAAAATATGGAAAGGTATTTTACTTCAAAAAAGTTGTTTGTGGAGTACGATGTAGCAGTCGATACTGTGGATGAAAGTATTCTTCAAATACCCGCGATTGCTGGCGTGATAACCATTGCTTGGGCGAAAGGAGCAGACGTCTATGCTGAAGAGCTTGATGAAAAATATTTGTCTTCACTAAAAAAGATAAGCTCTATTATGGAAAAATGGCACCCATACTTTTCGTGGTCTTCAGATATTCCTGTGGGGAAGATTGTTTCAAACAAGTTTGAAAATACTAGATACGGTCTTCTTTTTAGTAGCGGAGTTGACTCAACTACAACTTATATTAGACAAAGGGGAAAAAAACCCGATCTTATACATGTTTTAGAGACTGATAGTCAACGTGCTCTTAAAAAGGTTGAAACTGAAAAGATAAAACGAAAGCTGGTCGAATTTGCCAAACATGAGGAGGTCGGGATTCATTTCATTAGAACAAATATTCCGCCTGGAATAAAACCCGAGTCTATTCTATATGAAGAGTTTGGACTGCCGTGGTGGACGTATGTTTGCTATGGCATTATCCTAACCGGTCTCTGTGCACCTTTGATGGTAGTGAATAATATTGGAAGCTTATTCATGGCGTCGTCATGGATACCAGGCATCAAATTTACAGATTCACCCGGATATGGAGACCACCCTTATATCATGAACAACCTCTCATGGGCTAATATTAAGATACATTATGATGGCTATGAGTTGGGTAGACAACAAAAATTAAAGATCATAAAAGAATATGTTAATGAGACTGGCTATTACCCAAATCTGAGAGTATGCTTTCTTCCACAGGTAGACAATTGTGGAAAATGTGAAAAGTGTCTAAAAAATATATGTGGCATGGTCTTAACAGGATTAGATCCAAATAGACTTGGATTCACAAACGTGAATAATAAGATCTTTGACTTAATGAAGCACAGTATTGTAAAAGCATTCCAGAGAAAACATCTTATAGAAAAGAAAGCCACGTTAATCGGCAATTATGGCAATCTTTTTCTTTTCCAGGATATTCAACAGAACATCCCTGAAAAAACCAATCACCTATTATATAATTCAGGATGGTTCTTTAAATGGCTAGCAGATATTAACCTATTAAAACTATACAATCGTTCAAGAGACATAAGATTCTATCAACTGCCAAAACTTGCATTCTTCCACCTATATAACAAACTGCCTCGAAGATTAAAGACAACGCTAAAAAATATATTAAAACCGATAAGAAAAACAACTATAAAATAGTCGTATGATTCTCAGAGTGTAATATGGAGAAATCACACGATTACCTCCCCCACCATCCCACCTTTTTAAATTAAAATCCTGACCAGGACTTATCTATTAGCAAGGCTACATATTTAAGAATCCATATATTGGCAGAAACAAAAACTTTCTGTAGAACTAGAAAAGTCCTTCCAGTAATGTAAATCCCATCAAGATCATAAAGATCTTTAATATTAACCAATTTTTCTTCTCTTGAGAAATGAGTTGCTTCCTTATTTTAGCGAGAATTACTTTATTTGAAGAGAATACTAGAATCTTGATCAATATCTGAACCAAGGTGAGGTAATACACTGACGAATATACAAAGCCTTAGATAAAAGCTATCTTCTTTACAAAATTCTTTTTAAAAGTATTCAGTGTTTTAACTAAATTAAATGAATTGGAAATTATGTGACCTCGATTACCATTCATTTTCACCACTGGTTGTGAAAAATGACGTTCATCAGAATAGAACGAAAACAGGGTTCTGATAGGAAAATTGTGTTCCAACTGTCTTGTTCAGATAGCATAAAGAAGTATTTTCAAAGCTGTAACTTATTCGTTGAGTATGATACGGAGATTGATAGTGTTGACGGGAGCATTCTCAGCATTCCAATCGTTTCATCTGTGATAACTATTGCTTGGGCGTTGGGTGCTGATGTTTATGTTGATGAGTTGGATGAGACTTACCTGAGGTCTCTGAATAGTATCAAGCCCGTCCTAAAGCGCTGGTATCCCGACTTTTCCATGGCAACTGAGGTCCACGTTAAAAAACTAGTCGCGAACCACTTTTCCAACAAAGGTTATGGTCTTCTATTTACGTATGGGATTGATTCTACTGCCTCTTATATTCGACATAGAGCAAAGAAACCTCAACTGATTAATATCCTTGTAGAGGGAAGCCATAGGGCATTCACTCATGAAGAAGTTTTAGAGAAAAAGAGAAAAATGTCCAATTTCACTGAACGTGAAAGAGTGAAAAAAGTTCAGTACATTAGAACAAACCTGGATCCCGGAATAGAAGTATCAAACAATCTTTTTCAGAAGTTTGATCTAGGATGGAATACCTTCGTCTCTCATGGTCTCGTACAAACGAGCTTATGTGCCCCTCTGACATACACAGAAAAAATCGGTATCCTCCTTATCGCTTCTGGATACAATCGCAAATATAGATGTCCTTGGGGGTCACATCCAGATATTGATAATAAGGTTGCGTGGGCTAATACAAAAGTAGTTCATGATTTCTCAAGTCCGGACGAAATGAGTAAACTATCTAAAATCAAGATTCTGAAAAAATACTTCAAAGAGAGAGGTTACTATCCCTCTTTAATGGTTTGCAGTAAACCACGTGCATCAAATTGTGGAGTATGCAGCAAATGCATGCGTATAATAGCGAGTCTATGCTTGAATGGAATAGACCCAAATAAATTTGGATTCACAAATGTAACCAAAGGAACCTTTGATCGTTTAAGACGGTACATTGAAAAGGATCTTTTCAAACGAGAAGACCTAATAGTAAAGAGAGGTACACTGATAAGTCAAATTTCTGATTTTGATGAATACCGCGACATTCAATTGAACATACCTAAGAACTTGGAACATGATTTTTATGGATCAAAGGAATTTTTTTCATGGTTTAAAGATTTGAATCTGTTAAAACTCTACATGCAATCAAAAAGCATTAGTCTGTCTAAACTCCATTGGGCGTCTATCAAATACATCTATAACCATCTTCCCCCTATCATCAGAAATGTTAGGAAGAAAATCACAGTTCTTTTTAAAAACCATTAATGTAAGTCGCAATTATAATTCTTTTATTATTACTTTGATACTATTGGGGAGGTTGAAAACTATAAAACTCTATCATGAAACTAAATATAGCCTCTACGTCAAAGAGTTTCTTAGACATAAACGGTTGGACCGCACGTTAAGATACATAAACATATGTAGAGCATTATACTACAGTAGCGACTCGGATGAGTTCCATATCAAAGTGGCGGAAAAACCAGAAGAATTCCAAAGCTTATTGGAAGTTGATTTCCAGTATTTTTGTGAGAAGAATGGTCTCCTCTTCTTTAAAAAACGGAAATGAACATTAAAAAATGTGCAGATCGAGGGAAAAAAGTGAGGATCTATTCCGATCTACATATTCATAGTCGTTTCAGTCGTGCTACAAGTGAAAGAATGAATATTGAGGAAATTGTTCATTATTCAAAAATTAAAGGTCTAGACCTAGTGGGAACAGGAGACTTCACGCATCCTGAATGGCTTAAAGAGTTAAAAACTTCACTAATAGAAATTTCTGCAACAGGTTTATACAGACCTATCGGTTCCAATACGACTTCAGTCTCTTTCATAATAATGGGTGAAGTCTGCACCGTCTTCGAGTATGAAGGGGATGTCAAGAAAATTCATCACGTCATTATGGTACCAGATATTGATATCGCGGAGCAAGTTATTGAAGCACTAACAAGATTCGGTAGCCTAGAATCAGATGGTAGACCTTTACTAAAGATGACGGCAGCCGAACTAGTTGAGGAAGTATTAGGAGTCTCAAGACAAAATGTGGTGTTCCCAGCTCATGTGTGGACCCCTTGGTTCAGCCTCTTTGGCGCATTCAGTGGTTTTGATCGCCTCGAAGATTGTTATCAAGACCAGTCGAGCCACATTTTTGCGTTAGAGACTGGTCTATCTTCGGATCCAAAAATGAATTGGAGGTTAAGCACCCTAGACCGCTACACATTGATTTCGAATAGCGATGCTCACAGCCCTTGGCCGTGGAGGATTGGCAGGGAGGCAAACGTATTTGAACTTGACAAATTAACCTATTCAAACATAATCGACGCTATACGGATGAAGGATAAAGACCGTTTCCTATTCACAATCGAGACAAATCCCGCTTATGGGAAGTATCACTGGTCAGGTCACAGAAACTGTAACGTCTCTATGCCTCCTAATGAGGCGATTAAGTTGAATAATATCTGTCCTCTATGTAAGAGAAAGCTTACTGAAGGAGTCGAAGAACGAATAGAAAAGTTAGCCGACAGACCGCGGGGGTTTAAGCCTGAGGATGCTATCGGGTTTAGACACCTGCTCCCCCTTCAAGAAATTATTGTTTCTTTCTTGGGCGTTCAGAGCTTATCAACAAAAAAGGTTTGGGATATTTACAATGCGTTGATACTGCGTTTCAAGACAGAGTTTAACATTCTTCTTGAAACACCATATAATGATTTGTGTGAAATTGTGAACCCTGCTCTTGCTCGAATGATTATTCGCGTCAGAAATGATCAAGTAAAAGTTCAACCGGGTTATGATGGTGTTTACGGTAAGATTCTGCGTTTTGAGGAGGAGAATAAGGACGAAGAGAAAAATAGTTATAAAAATGAAAAGATCGGTCTAGAGAGATTCATCTAGAACCCTTATCAAAACTTAAATTTGTAAATTCAAGTTTTAAAGTGAATGAAATAAGGGGCTTATTTGATCAGATAATTATAACAATCGTTATATACATCGCAAATTAAAGATACACACCCTTCAATCACAGGTTTTATAAATTAATCAAATCTAAAGGGATTAAAAGTCTAAATTTCATATTTTACTTACGGAAAAAAGCAAAGGAGAAGTGTACGTTTTGTCGGAGGAAGAAGTCACAACAACTAAGCCTCTCAGAATTGACCCAGAGTTTAAGAACAGAGTACTCAAGATGCCAGGAGGTGAAACGTTAAAGATATGTTTTCAATGTGGAACATGCACCTCCAGTTGCTCTGTTGCACAGTTTGTGGACAGTTACAGACCAAACCAGATAATGCGACTGGCGCAGCTAGGTTTGAAGAATAGAATACTACCAAGTAAGACCCTGTGGCTTTGTGCTGCCTGTTCAACCTGCGTCGATAGGTGTCCTCAAGGAGTCGAGATGGCTAGTGTATTAAGGGTTTTAAAGAATCTAGCTGTTGAAGAAGGTCACATTCCTGAACTCTTCAAAGATTTAGGTGCAACTATTCTGAAAACTGGTTTCGCTTATCAGATTCCAAGTGTACGAAATAAGAAGAGAGAGGAAGCAGGATTACCTCCTCTACCACAGACGAAGATCGATGAGATCAAGAAACTCGCTGATAAAACAGGGTTGATAAAAATCGTTCAAGGAGACGAGTGACATGGCTGATATAAAGTATGCTCTCTTTATCGGGTGTTTAATTCCATATCGCGAACTTGGCTACGAAATCTCAGCGAGAAGAGTGGCAAAGCAACTTGGAATAGAATTTGTTAGGATGGATGACGCGAATTGTTGCGGTCTTCCAATTGATCCTGTTAATCATGAAATGGCGACTGCGATGGCTGCACGCAACCTCTCAATCGCTGAGGAGATGGGGCTCAACATAATCACTCTGTGCAATGGTTGCTTCGCAACGTTAAAGAAGACCAACGAAAAACTGAAGAAAGAACGAGAACTTCGTGAAAAAGTGAATGATTACCTTAAGGACGTTGGACGAGATTTTAAAGGTAACATCGAAGTGAAACACTTTATCGAGGTTCTAGCTGAGGATGTAGGCATTGAGAGGTTAAGTGAGCTTATCACAAATCCTTTTGATGATCTGAGGGTTGCTGAGCATTATGGATGTCACTTCTTGAGACCTCACAAGTATCTTGACACTGAAAATCCTGAGAGTCCCACAGTACTTACCAAACTTATAGAGATTACAGGAGCAACTGTTGTAGATTACATTGATGAGAGCGAGTGTTGCGGAGGCACAGTCATAGGTATCGATTATAATGTTCCATTGAATCTGGCAAGGAATAAGTTGAAGAACATTAAATCTGTGGGAGCGGACGTCATGGTTACAATTTGTCCCCAATGTCACATGGTTTACGATCTGAACCAGCCACGCATAGAGAAGACTTTTTCTGAATCGTACGATTTACCAGTACTTCACTACCCTCAGTTAATCGGTTTAGCTATGGGAATTCCACCTGAAGAGTTGGCTCTAAACGAACTTCGAGTGAAAGCAGAAAAAATACTCAGCCACCTAGTAAAAAAAGTAGAAGCTAAACACTAACTCTATCCCTCACCGCAGATTAACACTAGCCATTGTGGAATGAGAAAATGGAAAACTACTTGGAAGTTTGGAGAGTACTAGACGAACTCGTTAATGTAATTAAGGGAAAAGGCGGGAACGTGCCTAAAGGCGTGATTTCTGAGCTCAGATCCGCAAAAGCGTTGATTAACATGTTCAACCTCGATAAGACTAAACTAGAGACGCTCACAAAGATTGAGTCACACTTGGGAAATATCGAACAGACCCTTTTATACATCGCTGAGTCCGATGTGAACAGAGACCTCGCTGACACATATTTAAAGAAGATACTTGAAGCGAGAGGGAAACAGATGATCGAACAAAAAATGCCTTCAAGATTTATACCAGCCATACCAAGAGATCAACATTGGATAAGAGTAAGAATCGATGAGGACATCAACAAGAGCGAGGTCAAAGTGCTTTCAGATGAGCTTGATCTCTCTCTTAAAGAACAAGACGAAGATCATGTTATAATATACGGTGATAAGGAGAAGATAAAGAATTTAATACAAAAGATGGCTGAGAGAAGAAAATAGCTATTAAGTCTTCTCCTCCACTGTCGCTTGAAACAGCTTCTTTGTCGCAGACACCCTAGCCTTCTGAGCAAGAGTATCAGTCGTCGTCAGCTCGAGAGCCTCTTCTGGACACCACTCGATACACTTTGGCTCTCCATCACAAAGGTCGCAACAGACAACAACCTTACTCTCAGGATGAAGAGTTATAGCACCAAACTCGCATGCCTCGATGCACCAGCCACAGCCATCGCACTTTTCTTCATCAATTTTAATGACACCTGTCTCTGTGGACTGCTCAAGCGCCTTTCTCGGACAAGCAGTTACACATGGTGCATCTTCACACAATCTACAAGCAATAGCCAAACTCCTTGGGTATAATCTAACAACGCGTATTCTCGATTTTAATGGGTTGAAGACTTTATCTTTCTCAAGCGCACAGACATACTCACAGATCTGGCAACCAACACACTTCTTCGGATCTGCTGAAACAAATTCTTTTCTTGTTTTCACCATTCTTCTCTCATCTCCTATCTTTTACTTTTAGATCTAACTGATTTTGGAACTGGTATCTTTGATTTAACTACGTTAACGAATTCATTCATATCAAGTTCTTTCAACTTCTCAACTGTAGGAACACCCTCTTTTGTCCATCCTCTTACCTTGTAATATTCATCTAGTAGAAAGTCTAGCTCCTTCTGTTTAACAACCGCGCCCTTAGCTACGCATTTATCAGGAACCGGAGTAGTCATGCTCTTAATTGGCACAGTGTCATCTTTTCTCGTGAAGCCCTCCCTAATATTGAATACACGTGCGTAATTGCTGATTCTTTCACCTGCTTTTTCCATGTCCTCAGCAGACATATCCAAACCAGTCACCAGCGAGTATATTTTTGCAGTATCTTCCTGCTCATCTTGGTATAGCCCTCTAGAGAACTTGCATACGATGAGGGAATCTATTATAGTATAGAGATCCTCTTGTTTACTAACCATAGCGCCTCGTCCTTCTTCAACTATGAAGCGGTTCACTTGTCCCCCCACATCAAAACCGTATGCACCATGGCGATTATGGTCTGCCCCTCTAAATGAAACAGCGTAACCTAAAGCAGCTGTCTTAAGACCTCTAACATCGTACCCAGTCATTTCCATACCTTTGATGTGATTAGCTAGCTTCTCTGCTCCTTTTCCAATCTTTTCTGCTGCGCGTTTCACACCCTCTGCCAGTATGTCGCCTAGCCCTCTTCTCTCACCAATCATCTTAACTAGTTCAACCATGGCTTCTGAATTACCAAAGTTCAGTTCAAGAGTGTTGGTATCCTTTTTCGTTAAAATTTTATTCTCGTAGCAGTCCATTGCAAACCCAACAATCACACCACAAGATATTGTGTCTATACCATACACGTTGCAAAGTTCTATTGATTTTATTATCCCTTCTATATCATCTACACCACAGTGAGGACCAAACGCCCACACTGATTCGTACTCCATCCGCGCAACCGTGCCTTTATAGGAACCTTCAGAGATTAGAGCTACGTGTTCACATCTCATAGGACACCCGCCACATGCTATAATGTCATCGACGTAATGCTCGCTTATGAATTCACCACTTACCTTCTCTGCTCCTTTAAAGGTTGCATAGGTAAAATTGTTTGTTGGAAGCGATCCTATCTTGTTGTGGACAAGTATGTTTTCA
>Ga0209636_10000097_pt1 | contig 66984 bp, 70 predicted proteins | sample DeeMarSWOR152_54_FD_187464 | JGI IMG/M metagenome (GOLD analysis project Ga0209636, IMG submission 187464) | Marine sediment microbial communities from White Oak River estuary, North Carolina - WOR-1-52-54 (SPAdes) (version 2) | ecosystem: Environmental > Aquatic > Marine > Intertidal zone >...
AAGAACGGATTTGGAAACGGCTGATGCAAAGAATAAGGCTTTGAAAGAAGCAGGTGCCATCGTTCCAGATTCTTTCGATGATCTTGGTGAAAAAATAAAAGAAACTTTTGGCAAACTAGTGAAAGCGGGTAAAGTTAAGCCAAAGCCTGATAGAGAGCCGCGGGCAGTGCCTATGGATTTCGGTATGGCTCTGGCTGAGGGTAAAATAAGGGCGCCAACCCATTTCATTAGTACAATTACCGACGAGAGGTGGGATCAACCTCTATATGCTGGTATACCCTTAACTGAGGTTATCGATAATGGTTATGGAATTGGTGGAGTTATTGGTCTTCTCTGGTTCAAGAAAAGATTTCCTAAATGGGCTAGAGGTTTTATTGAACTGGTTTTGCAGATAGTGGCTGATCATGGTCCTGCAGTATCAGGTGCTCACAATGCCATTATAGCTGCAAGAGCGGAAAAAGATCTCATATCCTCTTTAGTAAGCGGTCTTTTAACAATTGGCCCACGATTCGGAGGGGCTATTGATGGAGCAGCCTATTGGTTCAAAAAGTTTCATGATGATGAAAAGGAGCCCGATGAAATGGTTAGTGGAATGAAGGAAATGAACATACTAATTCCCGGAATTGGCCATCGTGTTAAGTCGGTGATAAATCCGGATAAAAGAGTAGAGATGCTTAAAAGCTATGCAAGGAAGAATTTCCCGAAAACTGAATATCTGGACTATGCTCTGAAGGTTGAGAAAGTAACCACTGCAAAGAGAGACAATCTCATTCTGAATGTTGATGGGTGTGTAGGGATTTTGTTCCTTGACCTACTTAACAGCTTAGGTTTTTCAAAGACGGAAATCAGTGACATCATTGAAACTGGAGCATTAAACGGGTTATTTGTACTCGGGCGCAGTATTGGATTCATGGGTCATATCTTGGATCAAAAGCGCCTTAAAACAGGGCTGTACCGGCATCCGTGGGATGATATACTTTATGCGTCTCCTAAAAAAGAAGAGTTGGAAGAAGAAGCTAAAAAATGGAGGGATTAAAAAATGAAGAAAGAAATTGAAGAAGCGAAGGAACATTTTGGAAAGCTACTGGAAGAACAGCTTGAAAGAGTTGAACGTATGAAAAAAGCAGAGGATTGGATAGACTATGCCAAGCTAAAACCGTTAATAATAGGAATCATTGGCGGAGATGGAATTGGCCCATACATTGCTAAGGAGGCAAAGCGCGTTTTAGAGTTTCTGCTGAAAAAAGAGCTTGAAAACGAGAAGGTTGAATTTAAAGTCATTGAGGGATTGACTATTGAGAACCGCGCGAAGGTTATGAAGGCAATACCTGATGATATTTTGGAAGAGATCAAAAAATGTCACGTTATGCTCAAGGGTCCACTGTACACTCCTAAGAAAGGGGATAAATGGCCAAATATTGAGAGCGCAAACATTGCGATGCGACGAGCGCTTGATTTGTTTGCAAACGTAAGGCCAGTAAAAGTTCCTAAGGAGGGGATAGACTGGATATTCTTCAGAGAAAATACGGAGGGCGCATATATACTTGGGGGGAAAGGTGTAAACGTCACTGACGATCTTGCCCTTGACTTTAAAGTTATAACCAGCCAGGGTTCTGAGAGAATAATTCGAATGGCGTTTGATTATGCTAAGAGAAATAAGATTAACAAGGTAACAGTCGTGACAAAGGCAAATGTTGTGAAAACAACTGATGGAAAATTCCTCAGCATGGCGGAACAGGTGGCTAAGGATTATCCTGAAGTGAAGTGGGATGACTGGTTTATTGACATCATGACTGCTAAGCTTGTGGATCCGAAAAGGAGGACCGAATTCAGAGTAGTAGTGTTGCCAAATCTTTATGGAGACATTATCACCGATGAAGCAGCTGAATTTCAAGGAGGCGTTGGCACAGCTGGAAGCGCAAATATCGGCAAGAGATATGCAATGTTTGAAGCAATACATGGTACCGCTCCAAGGATGGTTGAGGAAGGAAGAGCCGACTATGCTGACCCATCTAGCATCCTGAGAGCTACTGTTATGCTTTTAAACCACATTGGTTTCGCTGATAAAGCTAGGAAACTCGAGATGGCCCTTGACATCTGTGGCCAGTATGAGAAGAAACTTGGTATAACGGGAAGATCGGATGGTGCTACTGGAGCAGAGTTTGCCGACTACTTAATGAAAACAATCCAAGATCTAAATTTAGAAAGCAAGTGGCAAAGCTATCAATAGCTCAAAAATTTTGACCGTTTAGACTCCAACTAGACTGTTTGAAAAAAGCAAAGTCGATGCGCGCGCACAGCTTTCGGCAATTAATCGTCCCTCTTGCTCATTCGCTGTGAGGGGTTTTTCGGAGTTGACTTACGGATTTGGAAAAGAATTTAATCTTTTCGTATTCTACATAATATGAAATTGCAAAAAGAATATATATTGGTGCGTTTTCTATACTGTGCTAACCCAAGCTCAGCAAAACACATGCAAAAGGATGGTTTGATTAATTGGAAGAGGAATACCTTGAAGAACGTGGAGAAAAGATCCTAAGAAGGTTAAACAGACAAGGAATCCTCCCGAGTCCATACAACTTTGCCGCCTATAATTCCCCTTCAATAGACGAATATATCGTACACGACAGCACCTTAAGGGAAGGAGAACAAACACCCGGCGTCGTCTTTAGCATAGAAGACAAACTGAGGATTGGAAAGAAATTGGACGAAGTGGGAATACAACAAATAGAATCTGGATTTCCAGCTGCTTCAGAAAAACAAAGAAAATGCATCGAAGACCTAGTGAACATGAACCTAGACGCCCAGATATCTGCTTTTGCCAGAGCCAAGCATGAAGATATAGACGCTGTTGCGGACACTGGTGCTGACGGAGTCGTAGTATCTTTTTCCATATCCCACTACCATAGAAAACATAAGTTCCATGACATGAGCCAAGAAGAGTACCTGAACAAGCTGGTTGATTCCATTAGTTATGCAGAGAGCTATGGGTTATTTGTTATATACAGCGCAGAGGATTCCACAAGAGAAAACGACTTAAATTTCTTGAAAAAAGCCTTCAAAACAGCAGAGGAAGCTGGAGCAGACAGGGCCAGAGTCGTTGACACCCTTGGATGCATAAGCCCTAGTGGAATGGCGTATCTTGTAAGAGAAATAAAAAAGAGTATAAACATTCCAATCGAGGTACATTGCCACAATGATCTGGGATTGGCTTTAGCGAATTCCCTGGCTGCCGTAGAAGCTGGAGCGTCAACAGTGTCAACATCTGTGAATGGTCTTGGAGAAAGAGCTGGAATCGCCGCCACAGAAGAAGTTGTTCCTGCGTTACACATACTATTCGGAATGAGCAAATTTGGACTAAACCAATTAACCGAGCTTTCAGAACTCGTCGAAAACATCGCTGGAATAAAAGTGGCGCCTAATAAACCAATAACTGGTAAAAACGCTACTGCCCACAGCTCAGGAATCCACCAACACGGAGTTTTCATGAGTCCAGCGACGTATGAGTTTTATCCACCTGAACTGGTTGGTCAAAGAAGAAAAGTGTACATAGATGAACTTTGTGGGAGACATGGCATCATGTATATTGCAGAAAATGAGCTTGGAATGAACATCCCTGAAAACGTAGCGGAAAAAGTTCTTTCAAAGATAAAGGCATCTTTTTCGCATGAGGGTAGGCAGAGTGCTTACACACCAAATGAGCTTAAAGGATTAATCATGGAAATGCAAGGAGTTGACGTTCATGGGACTAACAATAACAGAAAAAATTCTGGCAAACGCTTCTCGCAAGAGTGAGGTGACCGCAGGGGACGTTGTGATCGCTGACATTGATATTGTAATGGCTCACGATTCTACAGCTCCCCTAGCCGTTGAAGGGCTCTATAAAATCGGAAAAAAAGTTTTTGATCCAGACAAGATTGTAATCGTGTTTGATCATTTCTTTCCTCCACCGAGAGTAGACGCAGCTATACTTCATCAAAAAGTTAGAAACTTCGTAACAGAACAGAAAATTCCCAACTTCTTCACGGATGGAGTTTGCCATCAGATTCTTGTTGAAAAATTCGTTTCTCCCGGAAACGTTATAGTTGGGGCAGATTCTCATACCTGCACCGAGGGAGCCTTGGGAGCCTTTTCAACTGGTTTAGGCTCGACAGACATTGCGGGAGCCATGGCGACTGGAAAATGTTGGTTTAAAATTCCAGAAAGTTTAAAATTCAACTTGTTTAGTTCACTTGAAAAAGGTGTCTATGCCAAAGACGTTATCTTGAACATTGTTAGACAGGTGGGAGCTGACGGAGCCCTCTACAAAGCTGCGGAATTTACAGGAGATTACGTGAAAAACGCAAGTGTTTCTTCTCGCCTAACCTTGTGTAATATGGCTGTGGAGATGGGCGCCAAAAACGGTATCATCGAAGCAGATGAAAAAACCAGAAACTTTCTGGGAAGAGAAGGTAAGATCGTCAAAAGCGATAAAGACGCTGTTTACGAGGATGAATATGAAATAGAAGTGGACAGAATTGAGCCTCAAGTTGCATGTCCTCCCACCGTAGACAACGTAAAACCAGTTACCAGCCTTGAAGGGAAAAAGGTAGATCAAGCCTACATTGGAACCTGTACAAACGGAAGGTTAGAGGACATAGAAATAGCTACAAAGATTTTGAAGGGAAAAAGAATCGCAGAAAATGTTAGGCTTTTGGTTATTCCCGCATCCACCAAGATTTACCTCGACGCCTTTAGAAAAGGATACTTGCAAGAAATCATCAAATCTGGAGCAATCATCTGCAATCCCGGTTGCGGTCCATGCGTTGGTAGGCATGAAGGGGTGCTTGCTGAAGAGGAAACTTGTATTTCTACTCAAAATAGAAATTTTAGCGGAAGGATGGGGCATCCAAAAGCAGAAATCTATCTAGCGTCTCCAGCGACTGTTGCAGCATCTGCATTGGCTGGAGAAATTGTTGATCCGAGGGGATACGTATGAGAGCGTGGAAGTTTGGAAACGATGTAAACACTGACCTCATAACACCTGGAAGATACACCATCACAACAGACAAAACACAGCTAGGAAAGATAGCGTTTATAGAGCATAGACCAGAATTTGCCAAGGAAGCCAAACTAGGAGACGTAATAGTTGCGGGAAAAAATTTTGGATGCGGCTCTTCAAGGGAACACGCTCCTGTGGCGATAAAAGCTGCTGGAGTTAGTGCGGTAATAGCTGAATCTTTTGCTCGTATATTTTTCAGAAACGCCATAAACATTGGTCTCCCTCTTTTTGTTTGTGAAGAAGTTGACAGAATTGACGACGGCGACTTGGTTGAAATAAAATTTGAGACTGGAGAAATCCACAACAAAACTAAGGATGTAGTTCTTAAGGCGAAACCGTTGCCAAGGTTCATCCAAAAAATCGTGGGACAGGGAGGCTTAGTAAACTTTCTTCGAAGCGAGGGATATGTATAAGTTCGCTGTGGTTCCGGGAGACTGAATAGGCAAAACCGTTGTTCCTTAAGATGTTTTGTCTAGAATAAATGAAACTCAGGCTTGTTTGTTTGGAGCCACGAAAACTCCTGTTGGTGTTGCGGTTTCACTGCTCATGAGATTGCGGAAGCAATAATAGATGCATTGAAAACATAAGAAAGACAGTGTCTGATGTAGAGACCCTCTATATTTTTTTAACATAGTTTTCAACATTCTCGCGCAGTTGCGGTACATTCGGGAGATTTGTGTCACAAATCATGTTGAGGCTATATATAGCCCCCCTCCCCCTAACCTAGAGACAAGAACCATAAAATCTGAACACTGTCGCTACGGAGTTTATCTCATTGCGCCGAAGGTTAGGTTTAAAATTGGGTTTAATATGAACGTGTCCATTTGGTTAACAATAAGGAAAGTTGGAAAGCTCTGTCTTCAGCGTCTTCCTCTATGTCTCGCGTTCCTCATGTCTTTGGTTTGCCTTTTTCTCCAATCCCTCTTCCTCTGAGTTTCTATTCTCTCTCTAGGAAAAGAGTAGTGTTTGGAACCTTGTCGCCTATACTCATCTAACCTTTTGTAGAAGCTTGAATAGCTTATCTCTTCCTTAGAAAGTAATGACAGAATCTCGTTCAATTCCATTTTTGTCTCTTGTGAAGTGGTCTTATCCCATGTCTCAGAATAAGCCAGATAAGCCGCGTGAAATCTGAAGTCAGATGGTTTGTCAATCATAAGTTTTGTTACTTCTTCTTCTTCGTTGTATTGTGGTTTCGATTCTTCGGTCATAGTGCTCGATACCCTGAAAGCAATCAAAATATTATATGCAAAGCAACACTATAAATGTTCTCTACGTTAAAGTGTTTATCAACATACGTTTGCGCTATAGCAAACTACATTTTACCTTCTCCGCCACAGAATTGGGTGATGAACTCTAATGCCACCTGTGCGGCGTTTTGTAAAGTTTCTTCTTCGATGCCCGGAACTCCGCAAACCAATAACGAAACATTTTTCGTTTTCTCCGTTATCTTTGTGCTATCCGCATCCCGGTAAGGGTATATCGCTACCAGCTTTTCACTGTCAGAAACAATTATTTCGACTCCTTGAAGAAGCATAGGTTTGTCCATGCCGATTCCTATGAATTTCTCTCCTTTTTCCGCAAACCGCATGAGGAGGTCTCCCTTCAGTTTATTTGTGTCGAAGGCTGCGAGGGCTATTTCTGTTTTGATAGAGGCTAGGTTATATGCGTCAACAAGGGTGTTTATGCGCGGTATGGTTCTTCCGCCTAGAATCCTTCTGATCAAAGCCTCTGCAGCTGGCCGATTTTTTGTGGGATCTATATTCACTCTCCAGAAAAAATCTCGGTAGGCTCTGAAGGTTGGCATATTCTTTACCGAGTCCAAGTCATATTTTTCTCTAACCTGCTTCATTATTTCTTCCTTAAGTTTTTCCAGTTCAAAGTTTTGCTTCTCGACATTTACGCCTTTAATGTTGCATGTGAGGACAGTTAAGTCTGGAAAACGAGTTTTGAGTTTAACATCGATTTCAAGGTTCATGGTTTGCCTCATCTCTGTAGCTTAGATATTTATGCAACTATTTCTGCTAGATAAGATTTTCAAAAGTATTCTGGGTAGTCGACGAATTCCCATTCTTCGAAAGCTTCAGGTTCTTCTGGTGGTTTTCTTCGCGTTGCCAAAGTTACAACGAGGAGAACGATCAACAAAACGATCACCATAACTCCCATAATCAACCATTCAAGAGGAACAACGATAAGCGTATGTATGCTGCTATCTGCACCAGCATAATCAGCGTCTCCATACCAACTTGCTCTAATTGAACATATACCAACTGAGGAAGGATTCCACGTATACGAATACCGCCCATCAGAATCTGTCACAACCGTTACAAGCACACTTAATGAAGAACCACTCGAACTAACATACAACGTAACGTTCTTACCTGACAAAGCAGGCAACATAGAACCACTCACCGTAATGGTGTTTCCAGCAATTACAAATCTCGTAGAAACCGCCAAAAACAAAGAAGAAGCATCTAGAGAGCCGTAACTTGATGAAACTTGTCCAAGCGACGATTGCTCACAGTCCTCTAGAGTAATGATGTGTGCTGAAGCTCTTCTGAGGAGGTCTGGGCATTCACCCACACGCCATCCATTCCTCCAATCATCTCCAGTGCATTCAGCTACGTAGTATGGCTTTCCATCATGAGTGTAAGAATAAACAGTAGATCTAGCATCGTTTGGTTCTTCTGATAGATGAACCCCCACATTCATGTGACTTTGCGTCTCATAAAGCAACAATACGACATCTAATCCACCAGCCTTCATTATGGATGAAGCTATGAAGGAAAAAAGGTCACAATCTCCTTCGTTTTCAACGATGGTTTCGACAGGATATTTTTGAGGACCGCTTTCCACGTATGGAATCTGATGGACAATCATCAGCACTCCGTTGGCAAAGTCCTCGTCGTCGCTGTAGATGCTCCAAAGATCATCGGCTATGGGCTTAAGGGAACTAGGAGTCACGAACTTCGCGAAATCATAAGAATAGACATTGTGATCCTTGCTTTGATAATATTCATACAAGGAGGAAGTCACCGAAACGGTCAACTGATAATTTGTGGAACCATCAGGATGGTCGAGGAGTCCATAAGTGTAATCGTAGTTAGCGGCGAAACAACGATGAGGCAAAAAGAATGCTACTAAAAGGACAAGGGTAACGACGATTTTTTTCGCTGGATGTTTGGATATAAGAGTTAGATGTTTAACCAATCTTCCTCGTTCTATAAAGTAACGAAAAGTCGATACAAATCTATTATGAATGGCAATTATGCATTCTAAATCAGTAGAAATGAAAGACTTGATGAAGAATATGAATAGAAAATCTGTAGCAGGAATTCAATAACTTAAAATCGAACTTAATAGAGAGAAACCCTTGGTGCTGGGCTCTATGAGTGAGAATCGTGTTCCAACAGGTATTGACGGTTTGGACTCCATAATCGAAGGCGGCTTTCCGAGTGGAAGTTTAGTTCTTTTGGCCGGGAATCCTGGAACTGGCAAGACTGTTTTTAGCATGCAATTTCTGTATAAGGGAGCAGAAGAATATGGTGAGAACGGAATATACGTATCTTTTGCAGAGAGTGAGAACACTATTATTCATAACATTTCTAGACTTTTTGGACGTGACCTGAGAAAGAAGGAAGAAGGAGATGGAAAAGTTAAGATTCTAGATTTTACAACCGTGACTGAAAAGGGGCTCTCAACTATACTGGAAATGGTTCTTGAAGAGGTAACACAGTCAGGAGCTAAAAGGCTTGTAATTGACTCATTCAGTGCAATGGCTCAGGCCTTCAAGGAGCCGATTGAGGCAAGGATTATCATCCACAACATTCTGGGCAAACTTGTTAGGCAGTTAGAGTGTACTACAGTCATGATTGTGGAAGTTCCAACTGGAAGTGAAAAGATAGGTATAAGTATTGAAGAGTTTGTGGCTGACGGAGTCGTTGTCCTGAGAAAAGGCGACTATGATGGTAGAATAATCAGGGAGATTGAGATCTCGAAACTTCGAGGAACAAAAATTGAGCAGCAAAAGTTTCTTTTCACATTGAACAAGGGCTTTACAGTTTTTCATCCCTTCTCCACCAAAAAAGTAGGGAACCCTAATAAATTTGAGCCTACCAGAGGCACTAAGACCCATTACCCAAGTGGAATTCCGGAACTTGACGAAATCTTGGGTGGAGAAGGGTACCCTAGAGGCTCTTCAGTCTTGTTCGAGTTGGGAGAAAACGTTCCAGCGGAAGCCTTAGACGCTGTTGTTAATCCTACAATAGCTAATTTCATAATGAGGGACAGAGGGTTTATCACAGTTCCATTAATTGAGTACGGCCCTGAAGACATAAAGAAAATGATTTCCTCCTTCACCGGAGAAGAAAAATTCGATAAATTTGCCCGAATAACGTCATATCCAAATCCAATGATTGACATGAATAAACCTTACATCGTAGCTTGGCAGGATCCAACCGTGGAAGACATAGATGCCATGGAAAATTTCAATCGGTATATCCAAGCAGCTGTGGAACTGGCAAGTAGAATCGGTAAAAATGTAGTTCATTTGTTAAGCGGCGATAACCTCATATACATAACGCAAGAGTTCAATTCAGGTGTGGTTGGACGATCAGTGATTGCAAACAGATTGGGAAAAGACTTAATGATCTACGTATCTAAACCCAGCATTCCCGAAATGACAAAGGTCTTTGCCGACGTTTTGAGTATACATTTTAAGATAGAAGAAAAGAATGGAAGCATGATTCTCTATGGAAAGAAACCTAAGACTACTATTTACAGCATACAACCGGATGCCTCAAGAGGATGCCGAGTGAAACTCACACCCATAATCTAACTGTGCAGAAGCAAAAACCGCTATCAACGGCGGAAAGACGGAGCGAAAGGGCGATACGTTTACAAGCTGAAGGAAAGCAAATAAAAATATAGAAGGGATGGACGATGGAGAAGGAATTGTTACGGCAATTGGAAGAATTAGAGAAGCGCGCTAAGAAAATGACTGGTCGTTCTGCTGGTCAAACGTATGTAATGTGGAAGTCGATAGAAACGAAAGCAAAGGAATTACAATCTCTTCTAAAGGCCGTCCAAGAGAGTGGTTGAGACGGCTGAAAGCAAAAACTCCTCTTTTTTATTTATGCAAAAATAGCGAATACTGTAACATTAAAAACCGAAACGATAGTAAGTAATATTATCTTTTCCTCTTTAATATTCTAACAGGGCGCAAATTTGTCCTTTCAGCATAAGATGAATCACTCTTCAAAGAAGGTAAACTCAAACATAGTTTTAGCCTTAGACCTCCCCTCCGATGAACCTCACAGTCTTTTATCCCGAAGCATCCAAATACTTGAGGAAACACACCCACACATTTGTGCAGTTAAAATAAATCGCCAACTGGTTCTTCCCCTAGGCTTGTTCAACGATGTACAGAAAATACTGAGTTTAGCCCAAGACTTGAAACTGCCAACCATAATGGACTGCAAAATCAACGATGTCGGACACACCAACAGAATCATCGCAGAATACTATTACAAAGCTGGATTCGACTCCGTAACAGCTAACCCCTTCGTAGGATGGAAGCAAGGGCTTCAACCCGTTTTTGAAGTTGCCAAACAGATGCAGCGAGGAGTTATTCTTCTCGTCTACATGAGCCATAAAGCCGCTGAGGAAGGATACGGCCAAACAATACAGCCCCCTAAGACAAAACAGTTTAAACCTCAATATGTAGCCTTTGCCGAAAAAGCATTATCTTGGAAAGCTGACGGAGCAGTTGTCGGCGCCACCTATCCAGAAAAAATAAAAGAAGTATACAGAATTTTAGGAGAGAACGTTCCCATCTACTCGCCTGGTGTAGGTGTTCAGGGCGGAGACATCGAAGCAACCGTCAAGGCTGGAGCACGTTACCTCATCGTAGGCAGAACCATAACCCTCTCAGAAAATCCAGCTGAAACAGCAAAACGCATCAGAGACGCTGCAAAGCGCTGCCTAAAATGATCATATTTGAATCCTAATAACAGTGCTATGTTTAAAACAGCGTTTTTTCGGAAAATTCAGAGAACCAACTTAGATGGCGTTAACATCTTGGCGGTCAGGTAGCCTCAGTTGTCCGTCCGTTGGTCATCTGAAGTTCCCTAGCAACGGGCTTCTTCATAGGCGACCGCCAAAAAAAGGATAAAGTTTCAAGTTAAAAGGCTTCTTGTTATTCACGTTTAGGCCATACTTCTCTCTTCAGCAGGTCTCTAACCGCTGCCCGAATTGCGGCGCTTCGACTTGGATACATGCCTGATCTCACAAGTTCGTCAAGCCCTTCCAAATAAGCTTCAGGAAGCAAAACCGTTACAAGCTTCATCAATGTTTCACCTAACACTTAACATGTTATAGAGCTAATATGCAGCGATAGCCTTAATAGAATTTACTAATCCAATCTTGAAATCATTCTCTGCTTATAAGGGTAAACGACATAAAATGTTAAGCGTTAACCGTAAACGCGATGTGATAAACGTTGGAGCGGTATGCTTTCATCCTCTTGAACATAGAAAAATTTTGGAACAGACTATGCAACCAAAACAGAACTGGCAAAACCGTGCACGCCTTTGTTCGCAGAGGACTAGTCGGTCCAAAAAATGTGAAGCTGCTCCTCTTTTATGTGACACATCCCCACAAAGAAATTCGAGGCGTCGGAGAATTCATCGAACGAATCACCGGAGACGCCAAGGACCTTTGGAAAACTTACGGTCACGAATCGTTGTTAAGGTCATACGAAGAATACATGGATTTTATGCAGGGAAGAAGAAAAGCAACTTTCATTAGGTTCAAAAACCTACGCGAGCTTCCCACCCCCATCCCAGCAAATGTTATATCGCAAGTTACTGGAATGAGAAGAATGTCTCGAATGGGCAAATACATAACCAAGGAAATGGTGCATCAACTAATCTGAAGGGATTTGTATAAATTGGAAGGTTTTGATCCTAAAGACTTTGTGGACAAGCAAGTGGAAGAGATTAAGAAAGCCATTGGAAGCGAGCGAGCCCTTATCGCGGTTTCAGGGGGCGTAGACAGCACAACCTCTGCTGCGCTAATTCACCGCGCCATAGGAGAGAAAATTCTTTGCGTTATGCTTGATGATGCTTTCATGCGGGACGGAGAACCCGAAAGGATTGCTCGACTCTTATCTCAGCCTCCCCTAAACCTGCCGATAAAGGTGCTAAACGTCAAGCAACGTTTCTTAAGTGAGCTAAAGGGCTTGCGGGACGCTGAGGAGAAGCGGAAGAAGTTTAGAGAAACTTTCTACAAAACTTTGAGTGAAACCGCTGAAAAAGAGGGTTGCCGTTTCTTAGTGCAGGGAACTATTCAAGCGGATATAGTTGAAACGAAGGGAGGTATAAAAACTCAGCATAATGTGTTAGCCCAGATAGGAATAAGTCCTACTGAACGCTACGGATTCCAAGTTATCGAACCGGTTGTATCCCTTTACAAGGAACAGGTGAGGAAAGTAGCTAGATACTTGGGAGTTCCGACGGAACTATCTGAGCGCCAACCTTTTCCTGGACCAGGTCTCTCGGTGCGAGTTGTTGGAGAAATCAAAGTTGACAAGTTAGAGTCGCTTAAAAAAGCCACCGCCATAGCTGAAGAAAACTTTGTCAAACATGGTCCCAGCCAGTATTTTGCAGCGATTATTGAAAACTTAGAAACGCCCCAGCATCCCTGCATAGTGCACATACAAGAAACAGCGGCTCGGTACCTTAACGTTCCAACAAGATATCTCTCTGTGAAAGTGTTTCAGGACAAGGCGACTGGAGTTAAAGGCGGTGAACGACACTATGGAGAAATCGCTGCCATCAAAGCTGAAACAGCAGATGGCATCATTCATCAGGCAACCATCAAAAATCTGGTCACGCTTCAAACTATAATCATCAAGGAAAATCCTTCCTTCACTCGAATCTTATACGCCGTTCAAGAAAAGCCTCAGAAGCAACCTTACGTAATCTCGTTGCGAGCGATCCAAACCCGTGACTTTTTAACCGCGCAGGTAGCTGAAATTCCTTGGACAACTTTAGCTGAAACTGCGGAAAAGATTCTTGAAGCTTGTCCAAATGTTTCTGGTGTTTATTATGACGTGACGCCGAAGCCTCCGGCAACCGTCGAGATGGAGTGACGCGAGTCGGCTTCAAGAAACGTATAAAGCTTCCAATTATCTAGTAGTAGCTGAAGGGACTAAAATGACGCGAGTTAGGGTTCAGAAAATTGAGTCTATACGAGATCCTGAGGGCAATCTTGGAAAGCGTATAGAGTTGATTGAGGATCGGGTTATTCCGAGGTTTGCGGTTAGACCTGCGACAGAGGAGGGGAGAATGGTTCAAGAAGTTGTCAAAACGTTACAGCAGCAGCTTCCTATGCTTAATGCGCGAGCTCAGTTCTCACTTCCAAAGATGATTTTGTTTTTGACTGAGCGCGAGTATGAAAAGCTTGGTATCGACTTTGATGTGAATCAGGTTTACGAGTTGGATTTGTCGGGTCAGGCTATCAGGTTTAAAAGAGCACCCTAGTCAAAACGTTTCGCATCTCCGTTCAACCCTTGAAATCCTTATTTTTTTAATTAGGTTAACTATTTTGTAGTTGTCTAAGGGCAACAGGGTGCGAAGAATCGTGAAGGTTAGAGCTCATGTCTTTGTTAGCGGTAGGGTTCAAGGAGTTTTCTTTAGGTCCGAGACCCGTTACGAGGCGCATAGAAGAAACGTTGCTGGTTGGGTTCGAAACACGTCTGATAGGAGGGTGGAAGCTGTTTTTGAAGGAGAAAAAGAGGATGTGGAAAAAGTGATTGATTTTTGTCGAAGAGGCCCTCCAGGAGCCAGAGTGAACAAGGTTAGTGTCCAATGGGAAGACTACACTGGAGAATTCAGAGATTTCAAGATACGTTACGGATACCAAAGATGGTAAACCCTAATAGACATCTGTGTTTGTAAACGCTATTTTAAAATAATCATAAAGCGTTCATCTAATGCAATTGGAGAGACTTACCTTGCCAACCATTCTGGTAATCAACGACGATGGAATCCAGTCAATAGGTCTAATCACTTTAAAGAAGCGGTTGGAAAAACTAGGAAACGTGATAGTTGTTGCTCCGAAGGATGAGCGAAGCGGCATCGGAAAAGCCCTAACCACCAACCACATAAAAATAATAGAAACCAAGTTGAGTGATGGCTCCAAAGCATACGCAACAACAGGCACACCAGCCGACGCCTTCCTAATCGCAACAAACAAAATCCTGAAACGTCCGCCAGATCTGCTTGTAGCTGGAATAAACCTAGGTCCAAACCTTGGAATAGATGACCTGCTGAACTCAGGCACTTTAGGCGCCGCCTTAGAAGCCGCCATCCACCACGTGCCAGCCATAGCCGTTTCCTACTGCATACCAAAAATCACCGAAAAAATGCCCGAAAAAGAAGAAGTTACGGTGAAGGACTTAACGTTAACCGCCACCCTCGCCCTCAAAACAGCCAAATACGTGTTGGAAAAAGGAATGCCCACAGACGTGGACATCATTTCCATAAACGTGCCGGAAAAAGCTGACTCAAAGAAAATAAAAATCACCAGTTTGTCCTACAAGGGTTACAGCGACATCTACGTAGAGCAAAAGGAAGGATACAGAATCATAAGCTGGGCATTAACCGGCTACCCAGACGACAAGCCTGGAACAGATTTACATGCCGTCAAGAAAGAAAATTGCATCTCCGTTACACCTATCAAAGTAGGATTCTTCCACAACACGAATGGACTAAAAAGTCTAGTGGAAACTCTCTCTGCCTAACGCGCGCGCAGCCCATTCCAAAAAAGTTTCTTTCGGGTCATCCTATTTCTCTAGGAACCTTAAAATGGGAATTCTTCCCAGCGCTAATATACTCTCCACCTAGGCTGCGGACAACAGACGCAATCTTCGCGAAATTGTCAGAACCCAAGAACCTACGCGTCTTTATCACGATATACTCTCCAGTTTCCTCAAAAGTCAACATCTCCTTCAAATCCGAGGAAAACGACTTCCTAACAACTTCAACACTTCGCATTCCTTCCGTAGGCGCGGCAGGAACAGCTGGAGCAGCAGTTGGAATGCCAACCGCTTTAAGAGACTTCGAAATATCAGCAAGGTCTCTGGAAACTATTTTCAAAACGTTAAGAAGCTCATCGATTTTCCGAGACAATTCTTCGATGCTTGGCTTCTCTTCGCTCATCAACCTACCTCCACACATAACTATTCTACCATAAGTTCCTCATTTGTTTTATCCTAACTTCACCATCAGCCTAAAATAACTTAATAAAATCGAGAAAAACTTATTCCATAGACCAAAAATGTTAGAAATCGACGGCAGCCAGAAAAGCGGTAGCGGAACAATCTTACGTCTATCCATCGCCCTAGCCGCCGTCCTCGGCGAGCCTTTACACATCTACAACATCCGTCGAAGACGCGGACAACCTGGACTGCGCCCCCAACACCTTGAATCAGTACTCACAGCCGCAAAGCTTTGCAACGCTGAAACGAAAGGCGCCACATTAGGTTCACGCGAACTCTGGTTCAAGCCAAACGAAATCGTAAGCGGTAACATCAAGGCGGAAATAGGCACCGCAGGAAGCATTCCCATGCTACTTTTAACTATTCTACCCCTTTGCGCCTATGCTAAGGAAGCTGTTAGCGTCCAGGTTGTAAAGGGTGGCACCGACGTTCGTCACGCCCCCACCATAAACTATCTGAAGTATGTACTTTTTCCCATGCTTGAGCGAATGGGTTTGAAGGCTTCGCTAGCGGTAAGAAAATATGGTTACTACCCGAAGGGCATGGGCGAAGTCCTCTTGAAGGTTCAACCTTGCTCAAAACTCACTCCCATCCACCTTGAAGAATTCGGAACCATAAAAGAACTACGCGGCGTATCAGTCTGCACTTTCTTGGAAGATCGAAAGGTGGCGGAGCGTCAAGCTAAGGCAGCAAATCGATACCTCAACGACCATTGTTATGAAGCGCAGATTCAAGTCGTCAACGACCGTTCTAACCCTCTTCAAAAGGGCAGTTCCATAGTCTTGTGGGCGAAAACCAGCACGGGCGCGCTTCTTGGAGGAGACGCTATAGGAGAAATTCGTAAGCTCAGCGAGGTTGTAGGTCGAGAAGCAGCTGAAAACCTCTTTATGGAAGTTGAGGCTCAGGCTACGGTGGACGTTCACTTGGCTGACATGCTTGTGCCCTACGTTGCGTTGGCGGACGGCAACTCAGTCTACCTAACACGAGATATAACAGAGCATTCAGACACCAATATGTGGTTGACTCAGAAAATCTTGGGCGTAAAGTTTCAAGTTACGAAAGTTGGAAATCTATACCGAATCGAGAAAAGCGCAAAATAAAGAGACTGATAGAATTTTGGAAAAAACTCAGTTTTAAGCATCAACTACAAAAATGTAGCTGTTTAACCGATTGGTGTTTTGAGTAGTTTTTGTTTGTAGATGGCTATGACACCTGTAAGCGCCAAGAGTATGATTAACATCGATGTCCCCGTTGGAAACTCGGGGATTATCCAACTACTCGAGTCAATAATTCTGCCAAACGCTGACCAAAATGTTATGTCCTCTCCAATTTGGTAATTTCCTTCACCTGACATTTCCACGAGGATTCCAGTTGACTTGTCCCAGTACAAATCTATTGAGAAATAGAAATAGAATTCTATACCACATGACCATGAAAGTTCTTGTGTCATGTTTAGGTGATTTGTTTCTCTTGCACAATCTGGATATGCTTTGACTACTGTTTCATCTATCTTCCAAGTGGAATACTCACTAGAATTGTATATGGTGTCATTTACGCCAAGATCAGCTGAAATAGCCAAAAAAGTCATGTTGCCATCTCCAGTGTCTATGTTCACATAACCACCAAAAACGCTCTCAGCTCCATTTTCAAAATGCACCGTAGCTTGAAAGGTTATGTTCGTGCCAGAAACATCTTCAACTGAAACCAACACCCATTCTGTCTGATTTATTTTCTCTATCAATTCTTGGTCAGGAAGAGGGAAAGGAAGCGAAAAGGGAAGAGAAGGAAATGTCGCATTTGGGTTGTTAGAGTTCCAATTGACAGCAATGTCACCATACTTAAACCAGTCACCTTCAATAAAGTCGACTCTTCTCTCTTGAGCTGATATCGATGTTACAAGCATTATGGATAGCAAGAAAACCGAAACCAAAGTCAACAGGGCTGTTTTGTTCTTCATATTCAATCAGCATGCTATTTTACATGTCTCTATGATATAAGCTCTATCCAACTTCACTCTGAAAGATGTTGATGTTTCTCGCTGTGACCCTGAAAGGATGGAAATATTTTATATGGCAACAGTAACGGCTTCTCTAGTTCTTCATACTAGCCTGTAACTAAATCTTTAATTTGAAAGGAGATAAATAACGTAAACAAATGAAGAGTTGAGTGAACCATGGAAGAAGAGAAGTACGAATCAAAAGAAGCTAAATGTCATGGATGTGGAAAAAACGAATTCCGCTTAACTAGAGTGACAGAACATCAAGTCTTGGCAGAATGCATCAACTGTGGATACGCCCACACTCTTAATTCAATTCTAGAAAAGAAAAAACGTTCTACTTTGTTATACTGGTCCACAACACCGAAAGCGAGCCAAAGATGCGTAGACTGTCGCTCTCCATTAAAACTATACGATATTAATGTTGAAACTGGTCGCGCACGTGCACAATGTGAAAAGTGCGGTTTGCTTTACATCTACAAAAAAGATCGTCTTCATGGATGGCACGTTGTAAGGGTTACGAGACGAGTACAAGCGCCTATGCCTGACGAGGAACCGTCGAAAAGAAAAACAGGTACATTGTAGACGCACAGCATGCACACAAACACACAAATTTCGCTTGTAACGCTTAGGCACATAATTTGTCAAGAATCCATCTGAATATGACTGTGAATCTTAATGCAAGTATGGTGAGGTTTTAATATAGGTATGCACAATAATTTTATCAGAGAGGCACAACAGTTTGCCATTCAAAGATTCATCTAAAGTATGCTATCATCAATGGGAACTGGTGTCTGACAATGAGAAATCTAAATATGAAGTATTTTTGAAATGTAAAAAATGTGGCAAAATTATTAACTGGGCGTCTGGTGGATAAATCTAAAACTGAATTCATCCGGTCCATATGTGTAGGATCTGTTAAATCAGTCATTTATCAAAAATTTCTGCTTATACTTTTTCTTGATATTGACAAACGACTTTAATGATTTCTTCAATTCACTCATAGATTAGTCAAATTATTATAATTCGCTTTCGTTACTTTTAACTAAATGTTTAAAGTGAAAAATCAGAGGAATCTATGCTACTGCTTTGACCGAATTACTCCTAACGTATAAGCAAATTACGGGTAACCAAACCCCTTCCGAGCTTCTTGAAAATATCTTCACCATAGTTCAGCCTTCAGCCACCGAAAGAGAAAGATTTGAACTAAAGGAAAACGACGAGTTTCCTGACCTTAAAATCTACGATCGCCAAGACAAACAGGGAGTTCAAGCTTCCGGAAACTTCGAAGCCGTCAACGCCTTCACTTCAATCCTACAGTCTTGCCTCGATGACGTAGTCGTTCGGAATGAACAGGCTCCAGCGAATCTCTTGGAAGAAAGTCGTTACGTGGATGTGGAATTTCCAGCTTTATCAAAAAATAAGTTAGATGAAATTCGAGGGTCAGTTACGCCGACTATTAATGGCCACCATTACTACAAAGCTTGTGGAGTAAATATTTCATCAGCTCTCGGCATGGCGGAAAAACTACTTGAAAAAGGTGGTCCTCGCGAGGAAGTGGAAACTCTTTTTGAACAAACCATCAGGGCGAAATATCCCATCGTAGGTTCCTTGATAGAAATCGAACACGTTAAACTGCATGGAAAGGTTTTAAATCTAGGAAAAGCTGTGATTGAAGCCTTTGATCACCATAAATCTTTGATTAGATTTCGACGAGTTTTCAAGAAGAAAGGAATATATGACGGGTTACAAGTCGAGAAGGCACCAGATGACTATGCCGTCACCGAAGCTAAGATAGGTGCATGGCACTTCAAAACCCAGTATTTCTCAAAGGACGGACGATACAAAGGCACGTACATCAACTTGAACACACCAATAGAACTGTATCCCCACGGAATTCGTTACGTGGACTTAGAAGTGGATGTTTGCGTTTGGCCGAACGGTAGAGTCAAAAAACTGGATGAAAAGAAGCTCAAGGAAGCCGCAGCAGAGGGTATAATTACCCCAAAGTTGGTTAGAATTATTAAAGAAAAACTACAAGGAATTATGAATGATTTTAATTAACTAGGCTATCCTAAAATCAGAGTCTGAGGTTAAATAGTAAAGGATATAAGCCATGTTATTGCTCATCATTCTGAGGATAAATTTATGGGTCTGTGGAAACTTCGGTTTTCCATGATTGGCACCCTAGCCATCATTATCGGATTGTCCACGCTGTTCTTTACGGTCATTTTGTTCTTAGCTGGCGTCAACCTATTGCTATTACCATTCATTGTGGTGATTTTCAACATCGTCCAGTGGCTTGTCGCTCCTTACCTCATAGACGCCATGTATCGAGTGAAGGAAGTGAAAAAGTCAGAAGACCCAGAATTGCACGGAATGGTGGAGAGACTTAGCAGTAAGAGCGGAATCAAAACGCCAAGACTTATGAAAGCTAACATTCCTATACCCAACGCCTTCGCCTACGCTTCACCAATCGCTGGAAGCAGAGTGGCTGTGACAAATGGACTTTTGGAAACTCTTGAGCCTGAAGAAGTTGAAGCCGTGATTGGCCATGAGTTGGGACATCTGAAGCATCGAGACGTCCAAGTGATGATGTTCGTTTCCATGCTACCAGCAATATTCTACTACCTCGGCTTCTCCATGATGCTGTCGTCTCGCTATAGGAGTAGAGATGAGGGAGGTGGTGGAGCTGCGCTAATAGGCATTGCAAGCATTTTCCTCTATTTGGTACTCACTATGTTTACTCTCTACCTAAGCCGACTACGTGAATACTTCGCCGACCGCCACAGCGCCTCCATTGTGGAAGAAGGTCCCCGAAAGCTCTCTGAAGGCTTAGCAAAGATAGTAAACTCAACCAGAACAATGAAGAAAACCCGTCGAGATGCAAACAGCTTCAATTCATTTAAAGCCCTCTTCATATCTGACCCAGATCGCGCAGAATTAGATTCCGCATCCATGAGGCAGATAGGAGCACGCGCAACTGATAAGAAGCTTGTTGAGGAAGTTCTTAGGAAAAAAGTAACTTCCTCAGACAGAGTGATGGAACTTTTTTCCACCCACCCCAACATAGTGAAACGATTGAAAGCTCTCAAAGAGCTCGCATAATTGCCTACCCTTTCCTAGCTCAACCATTTTTCACCGCTTTTCTATGGTGCCTATGCTATTGTGGTCTTTGGCTAACTTTTTTTCGGGAAGTATCCTCCATTTACTCAATTTTCTAAGCTAGATTTGCTCGAGTTCTTTCATAAATTAAATAAGCAGATTACTCTAACTGTGGGTATGGTGAATGTCGTATGGGAATAACTATCCTAAAGAAAAAGACTGGTTACGCCTTAGGTCTTTTACTCTGTATCATAGGAGGAATACTGCTGATTGTCTTGGTTTGGAAATGGTGGGACGAAGGGGTATTCGCCTCCTCAGACATGCTATCAGAATTGAGTGCAAGTTTTTGGGAGCCGTACGCCGACATATCTTTGGGAATTGGATTAAGACTCATACACTACACCATTTTGGGCGTTGTGTTACTCGTCGCTGGCTCTGTAATCTTAATAGCTCGAAGAGAAAGAGTTACTGTAACTGAAGAAGTAACCGTGCTGCTTGAATGTCCTCACTGTAAAAATCAGTGGCGGGAGTCCATGTCCAAACCACACTTAGAATCCATGGGGTATCCTAAGGTTCGAACACTTTCCCGACACAAATGTTCCAAGTGCGCCAAATTCATCCGTCCGAAAATCGTAGCAACAGACGTGTGAGTCCCATTTCAGCATAAGCGACAAGGTTAAATTAGCATTTTTTCAACCTTTATTTTGCTTTTCCGAGGAGAAAAACTTGGCTTCAGAACTGGAGTTCGAGATTCCCTCATGGGATCAAATCTACAAGTTACTCCTAAATCTTACCAGCAAAATCCGGAAGAATGGTTTCAAACCCGACATAATCATAGGTGTCTCCAGAGGAGGATGGCCCCCAGCCCGAGTTATGTCTGACCTACTAGAAAACCCTAAGCTAGCAAATGTCGCAACAGAGTTTTATGTAGACGTCGCCGAAACCAAGGGCGAACCTGTCATAACACAACCAGTTTCCGTTTCAGTGAAAAGAAAAAAACTTCTCGTTGTGGATGATGTCGCAGACACAGGTGAAAGCCTTAGACTCGTACGATCGCATCTGGAAGAGCAAGGCGCAACCGAAGTTAAAACTGCGACCATCTACTACAAACCTTGGAGCGTCATAATTCCAGACTATTACGAAAAAGAAACGAGTTCATGGGTCATTTTCCCTTGGGAGAGAAAAGAAACCGTTAGAAAAATTGTTGAAAAGTACAAACGCCAAGGAAAATCCGTAGATGAGGCTAAAGAAAAATTGGTGAGTTCCGGACTGGAACGCAAACTCGTGGAGCGATTCATCCAAGAAATCTTTGGGGAACTGATTTGACCAAAAAGCTAGAGGGCTTCGACAGATACATTGTTATAACTGGTTTCAAAAACATCAAAATCAAGAATGTCAACGTTTTCCTTGAACACACTCGAAAAGAAATCAAAGAAGCCCATGTTCAGTTCTTTGACGCTAAACTAATAGCTGGTCAGCAACACCTGTATTTTGCAGCCTTGAACGCGTTGAAGGCTTTCAAAGGAAAGTCGAATATATCAAGCAGCTTGGCAATTGAGGCTCTCCTTTACGCTTCTGCTCAGAGGCAGATTAGAAAGGCGGTGGATATGCTTGGAATCAAACGGGATTCTTCGCAAGTTGCAGTTCTCGTCATAGCTGAAAACAGGCAAGAAATTGATGATTGTTTGAAGATAGTTACTGGACTAATGTCCGGTGAACGCGACGATGGTGTTCTCGAGCTAACAGATGAAAAAATTGGGGGCATCAAGAAGTTGTTCGGTATTTCTGACCTTGAAATTGAGGCTAAGTTAAGGCGAAAGGGGCTAGAAAAGGAAGAGTTGGTTGATTTAGTGATTGAACATGTGGCTTTGTTAGCGACCCAAAGTTAGAATTTCTCTTTCTTCGAAATAACATCTAAAATTTCTTTGAAACTTATGGGACCCTCACGAAGGATTCTTGGTTCTTTTGAGGTTAAGTCAACTACGGTTGATGACTTGCCTAAGGTTGTGGGTCCGCCGTCGAGAATCACGTCTACTTTTTCTTTCAACTGTTGAAATGCTTCCTGAACGATTCGTGGAGGTTTTTTTCCTGTTCTATTGGCACTTGTTCCTATAAGTAGACCATCAGCTAAGTTGATGAGTTGCAGTGCTATATCGTGCTTTGGTATTCTTAAACCTACAGAATCTAAGTTGCAGGTAACAAGGTCTGGAAGGACGAGTTTCTTTGGAAAGACTAACGTAATAGGTCCGGGCCAAAACTTTTTAGCGATTTTTTTCCCCTCTTGTGACATGGAAGCTATTTTTTCAACGTGATTTATGCTTGACGCCAATATTGGTAGAGGTTTTCTCCTTTCTCCTTTCACTTTAAAAACTCGCTTCACTGCCTCGATGTTGAATGGGTCGCATCCCAGCCCGTATACTGTTTCAGTTGGATAGACAACAAGTCCTCCCTTCTGCACAATCCGTGAAGCGTCTAAAATGTTCTTTCTTGTTGCCTTCAAAATCTTCATGTTTTCGCCAAATCGGGATATAGAGCGGTAACTATTAAGTTTCTTTGGGTCAGCGCAGGTTAGTGGAACGTCACAGCAAAGGCTCCAACCGTCGCCGCACATCATCCCAAACACCCGAATGCAAAACATCCTATTTATTCCTTTTTGAGGCGCCCACAGTAAACATTGCCAAAAAGGGACAACACAATCGCTGTATAGAAATGTTTAAAAGACAGTCAAGAGATTCGACTAAAAATTGGCTTAGGACTCGAGCGCGATAAAGGAGGTGAAAACCGATGGAGGAAGACTGGGAAGAAGAAGAGGAAGAAGAGGAAGAAGAATGGTAAATTTATCAGAATAGTTGTACATCCCTTGTATTTTTTTTCTACTTTTAACGAACTGTTTTTTCTCAACTAAGAGGTTTAAATTTATTATTATCCATCACCAATCTTACATTAAACAGGTGCATAGAAAAACATGGTTCGAATTGCCGTTCTCGATGAAGATCGATGCAAACCCAAGCGTTGCGGTAGGCCTTGCTATCGCTTTTGCCCCCCTGTAAGAAACAAAATAGAAGCCATCCGCTTTGAAAACGATATGCCTCTGGTTGTTGAAACCCTTTGCGTAGGATGCGGGATCTGCGTCAGAAAATGTCCCTTCGACGCCCTCTCAATCGTCAATTTACCAGATGAACTAGAAGAAGAATGTAGCCACCGGTTTGGTCCAAACACCTTCAAGCTTTTCCGTCTCCCAACGCCCTCTTCAGGCGTGGTTCTTGGACTCCTAGGTCAAAACGGCATCGGAAAAACAACCGCCCTGAAAATCCTTTCCGGAGAAGTCAAGCTGAATTTAGGAAACTATAAAGAGCTACCTGACTGGTCTCAACTCATTCAACATTTTCGAGGTTCAACTCTTCAAGAATACTTTCAGAAACTGAGTGATGGAAAACTAAAGGTTGTGCACAAACCACAATACGTAGACAAGATTCCCCGCGTAATTTCAGGTAAGGTTGGAGGCCTTCTTGAAAAAGTTGACGAACGAGACAAGCTGAACTCCCTAACTGAACAGCTTCAACTAAAAACCGTTTGGGACCGCACTTTAGAGGTTTTGAGTGGAGGAGAGCTTCAAACGGTTGCTATCGCTGCCACGATTTGCCGAGAGGCAGACGTTTACCTTTTCGACGAACCTTCCAGCTACTTGGACGTGAAGCAGCGTCTTCAAGCCGCTAGAGCTATCCGAAGTCTTAGGAAGGAAGGAAAAACCGTGATTGTGGCGGAGCACGACCTCGCAATTCTCGACTACTTATCCGATCAGATATGTGTTTTTTATGGAACCCCTGGAGTTTACGGAATTGTTTCCCACGTTCATGGAGTTAGGGTCGGGATAAACATATACCTACAAGGCTTCATTCCCGACGAAAACGTACGCTTCAGAAAGGACCCGATTTTATTCCATGTGAAACCTCCAACCATCGGCTTGGCTGCTGGTGAAACACTGCTGAAATGGAATGGAATGAAAAAGTCTTACGAAGAGTTTGCGTTATCAGCAGTGCCTGGAGAGGCAAAACAGGGTGAAGTTATTGGAATATTGGGTCCAAACGGAATTGGAAAAACCACTTTCGTAAAGCTCCTTGCTGGGATCGAGAAAGCAGACTCGGGAGAAGCATCCACACAATATGGGTTAACCGTAAGTTATAAGCCTCAATACATTTCGGCAGAGTATGAAGGAAGTGTTGAAGAACTACTGAAAGACGTAGCCAAAGAAGATTTTGAAACCAGCTGGTATCAAAGCCAAATTTTGCAACCCCTCAAAGTGCAGCCCATTCTCGACCGTGACGTAACCGAACTAAGCGGAGGAGAACTTCAAAAAGTCGCCATCGCCGCCTGCCTTTCCAGAAAAGCAGAACTATATCTTCTCGACGAACCAAGTGCCTACCTAGACGTCGAGGAGAGACTCTCCATGGCTCGTACCATCCGGCGAGTAGTTGAGAACCGAAACGTAACAGCATTTGTGGTAGAACACGATGTAGTGACGCAGGATTTCATTGCCGACCGCCTCATGATTTTCACCGGAGAGCCTGGAATCTATGGTGTTGCCAACCCGCCTACAAATCTTCGAAAGGGCATGAACACTTTTCTTAAGGACATGGAAATCACTTTCCGACGGGATCCCGTTACGAAAAGACCGAGAGTAAACAAAGAGGGGTCAAAGCTAGACAGGCACCAGAAAAAAATTGGGGAACACTATTACGTGCCTATTTCGACAAAAGAGAAATAATTTGCCTTTTTAATTACAAGCAAGGTAAGTTGGGCAGTTATACGAGAAGCCATTAATACCTTAGCATATCTTATCTGACCATTGAGGATTAGGATTTGAAGTTTAGACCTTTCTCTTTGGAGGACTGGTTCGCAAAGTACGAGCTTCAATGTAGGATTAACATTTCTGAAAGCGGAATCTTGCCTATTGACTTCAGCTGGTTTAATGTCGATCTCAGCGATTTGAAACTATATTACGGTCATATGCTTGGAGACTTGGAGCTACGTGAGCTCATAGCACGAGACTATGCAGGTTTATCTCTAGATCGAATTTTGGTTACTACCGGTTGTATAGAAGCCAATTTTGTGGCACTTGCATCCCTAGTTCAACCAGGGGACCATGTTATCGTTGAGCACCCTAACTATCAGCAATTGTATGAGGTGCCTAGGGCTTTAGGTGGTAATGTGGAGTTGCTTAGGCTCAGATACGAGGATAACTACAAACTGAACATTGATGAACTCAATGAGATGGTTACCCCCAAGACGAAACTCATAGTTATCAGCCACCCCAATAATCCTACAGGATCGGCTATAACGCTGAAAACGCTGAAAAACATCATTGAAATCGTTGAAGACAATAAAATTTACCTGCTCTCCGACGAAATTTACCGCGAACTTTCGTTCACCCACAAACCGTTACCTCCCGTTGCAACTATTAGCGACCGCGCCATCAGCAACTCAAGTCTGTCAAAACTCCACGGCTTTCCAGGTCTTAGGGTAGGATGGATGGTTGCAGACAAAGCGATCATCGACATTGCTAAAGAGATAAGAAGCTACACGACGATTTGCGATTCAACGTTAAGCGAATACCTTGCAAAACTTGCTTTAAAAAGGAAAGTTGAACTCGTAACGCGAGCAGAAAATATTGCTAAAACTAACCTTGAAGTGGTGGGGAAATGGGTGGAAAATCGTGGTGATGTCGATTGGGTTCCACCGGAAGGAGGTCTAGTTACGTTTCCGAGATTCTACAGAAACGTCACTTCAACCGAGTTGTGCACATTATTAACAGAGGAGTACAATGTATTCGTGGCGCCGGGGAAATGCTTTGACATTGAAAGCCACTTCAGAATTGGCTTCGGATGGAGCAAAGACGAACTGCGTGAAGGTCTTGAGTTTGTAGGTAAAGCCTTAGACAGTTTTGAAACTTTAAATAAGTGAATCAATCGCCTAAAGACAGAAAAGTTTCAAACCCAGAACAAACCCTTTTAATTCTTAAGACATACGCTATAAGCGGAGGATCATGATGACCAAAGTTCGTACTCCCCTCATCCTCGTAAACTTCAAAACCTATTCGGAAGCCACTGGCAGAAAAGCTGTAAAACTAGCCAAAACTGCGGAAAAAATAAGCCTAGAAACCGAGGTTTGTATCGGCTTAGCTCCCCAGTTTGTAGATATAGCGTCCATCGCCAGCACCGTTTTTGTTCCAGTGTTTGCACAGCATATTGACCCAATTGCACCCGGCAGCTTTACAGGTCACATTCTTCCAGGGGCAGTAAGGGAGGCGGGAGCCGTTGGAACGCTGATCAACCACTCGGAAAGGCGATTGAAACTTGCCGACATTGATGCCACAATTGCAAGGGCGCGCGAATCCTACTTACTTTCGGTGGTGTGTGCTAACAATGCCGCCGTAAGCGCCGCAGCAGCCGTTCTTAAGCCAAACATGATTGCCGTGGAGCCTCCTGAATTGATTGGAACTGGAATTCCTGTTTCTAAGGCTAAGCCTGAGGTTGTTTCGGGCACTGTTGATCTGGTTAAGCGTATAAACCCTGACGTAGTGATTCTTTGTGGGGCGGGAATAACAAGGGGCGAGGATGTGGCTGCTGCTTTACGGCTTGGCACTGAAGGAGTTTTGGTGGCTAGTGGTGTTGTGAAAGCGAAAGACCCATATAAGGTGCTACTAGAATTTGCAGAATCTATAACAAAAGCCTAAGGGACTGACAATTGAAAGTTGAAATCAGATGCCCCTCCTGCATTCTTCACCGCGGCTATATGCAAATCCAAGAGGCAACAAAAGATCGCGCACTACAATTCAAAGCTATGTCCGCCCTCATCAATTTCTTAATTGAAGAATTCAAACCAACAGCGAATCCCGCATGCTTGGGCACAAAAAGGGATAGGCTCATACGAAGTGTAACTGGCAACCCTGATCCCTACGCGAAAAGCAAGCAGATCAGCAATCAAAAGGCTTTGGAAATCCTTCCGCTGGCGAAAAATCTAGTCTCAAACGAATCTTCGACAGAGCTAAAATTTAGAAAAGCTTGTCTTTGCTCTATCGTTGGCAACATCATGGAATTCGACATTCCGGACAACCCCTTCAAATTTGCGGATATAAAGAAACTGATTCAAGAAGCTGAAAAGGACCTAGTCATCGACGAAATTCCCCAAATTTTTAACAAAGCCAAAAAGGCGAAACGCGTTCTTTACTTAACCGACAACGCTGGAGAAATAGCCTTTGACACCTTGCTTGTTCAAGAACTGAAAAAACTGGGACCACACGTCACAGTGGCGGTCAAGGGCGGTCCCATAATTAACGACGCCACTATGGAAGACGCGAAATACGTTGGAATGCATGAAGTGGCAGATGAAATAATTACTACAGGCACGGACGCTGTTGGTTTGATTCCCAACGAATGTTCCGAGGAGTTTCTAAACATTTATAATTCAGCTGACTTTGTGGTGGCAAAAGGCATGGGATACGCCGAAACCCTCACAGAACTCCAGCTAGCAGTTCCACACGCTTTACTGTTGCGGACAAAATGCAGTACAGTCGCTAACTTCTTTAACGTAAGTACGGGAAAAAACATCGCCAAGCTAATGTTTTGAATGTTGGATGCTGAGGAAGATGGATTTGCCTAGAATACATCTTGGACAACGTGCCCTTTCAAATTTTAATGAAGCTATTAGAAGGGAATGGCTCGTAACCAACGGCATAGGCGGATACGCTTCCTCAACCATCTTGGGAATCAACACTCGAAAATATCACGGTCTCCTAGTTGCCGCCCTTAACCCACCAGTAGACCGTTGGGTTCTCCTAACAAAGCTTGATGAAGAGATACGGATTGGAAATGAAGCCTATCTGTTCGGGTCAAACGAGTTTAAGCATGACATCATAAACCCTGAAGGCTACCGTTTTCTCCTCGACTTCTCACTTAACCTACTTCCAACCTACAGATACGCTGTGCATGGAGTTCGCCTTCAGAAAACAATTTTCATGCCCCACAGGAAAAACGTAACTATAGTAACCTACGAGGTCTTTAATCCCAATGAAGAAAAAGCATCCGTCCGCGTCTCACCACTGATAAATTCTAGACACTTCCATAACGTAACCGATAAAGACAGCTTGGCTTGGAACTTTATCCAGAAGCCTTCCAAACAGGAGATAATCATCCAACCATCCGTTCCGCTTTCAACCCTAATCATCTCCTCAAGCAATGGAGGATTTTTTGTAGAGGAAAGCAGATGGATTGAGGAAATATACTTCAGAGTAGATGCCTCCCGAGGAGAAAGCTGTCTCGACGATTATTTTCGACCCGGATGGTTTGAATTTTCTGTTGCTCCCAAAAAGAAAAAGAAAATCTATGTCCTTGCAGCAGCGGACAGAAATGAGAAAGAAGCCAAAAACCTTTTTTCATCCATTCACAAAGGACTGGAAAACATCGAAGCTTTATACGGTCAAGAATTAGAGCGCCGAAAAGATTTGTTGACAAAGTTTCAAGAACGCTACGTTGACCTAGAAATCAAGGACTGGCTAAAGTGGCTCATCCTAGCAACGGATTCTTTCATTGTGAACAGAAAGTCAACTGATAAGAAAACAGTGATCGCTGGCTACCACTGGTTTGAAGATTGGGGAAGAGACTCGCTGATTTCTCTACCGGGGCTCACGCTTGTCACGGGAAGATTTGAGGACGCAAGAGAGGTTCTATTGACGTTTAAACATTATTGTCGGAATGGCATTATTCCTAATCGATTTCCAGACAGAGTTGGAGACACCCCAATTTACAACACTGTAGACGCCACACTATGGTTCTTCAATGCAATTCTTCAATACATCAAATATACTGGCGACTTCAACTTTGTCCAAAGAGAATTATGGGATACACTAAAGTCAATCATTGAAAACCACATTCAAGGAACCGTATACGGCATACACATGGAAGACGACGGTTTAATTGCCCATGGTCCACAACTAACTTGGATGGATGCCACAGCAAATGACCAGTTTGTAACACCGAGAGATGGAAAAGCCGTTGAAATTCAAGCCTTATGGTATAACGCATTAAAAACCATGGAGCTCCTAGCAAAAAGGTTCGAACAAAAGGAGGAACAAGAAAAATATTCTAGCATGGCTGAAAATGCTGCGAAGAGCTTTACAGACAAGTTTTGGAACCCTGAGAAATGTTTTCTCTTTGACGTAGTGCATGGAAAGCAGATTGATTCATCTTTAAGGCCAAATCAAGTGCTCGCAGCTGCTTTGGACTTCTCTATGCTTGACAGAGAGAAAAGGGAAAAAATTGTTGAAATAGTCTGGAAAAAATTGTGGGGAACCTATGGACTGAAAACCTTACCCGACGATGATTCGCGTTATGTTGGAGAATACGTCGGTGACTGGAATCGCCGTGGCAACGCATATCATAATGGAACCGTTTGGGCTTGGCTTATAGGACCCTTTACAACAGCTTTCTTGAAAGCCAAAAATCATGATGAGTATTGGCGAAACTTCGCTTTCAAAAACTTTTTGCAACCTCTCTTCCAAGAAGAAATATCCAAAGCTGGCCTTGGAGCGATAAGCGAAATATTCGACGGCAACCAGCCTCACTCACCTAAAGGTTGTATAGCTCAAGCTTGGAGTGTGGCAGAACCGTTGAGAGCTTTCGTTGAAGATGTTATGTTGAAGAGGCCTTTATACGAGCAAGAAGTTTGCAGACTATTAGTTAGTGGTAGATAAGAAATTATAAAAGGCGAAGATACAACTTGCTTTGCGAAATCATTAAATTCAGCCTTGCATTGTAGTGGTCGGTCATGACAGACGTTTGTCTCATGTTTGAGGTTCATCAACCGTTTAGGTTAAACCGCAATTTTAACTCAGACCTACTGGCTCTTGGAACAGTGACAAAAAAGAACCTTTTCGACCTCTACTTTGACCATAAATTGAATCGTTACGTTTTTGAAAGAGCTGCCAAGAAATGTTACTTTCCCGCAAATAGCATAATTTTGGAACAAATTGACAGATGTAAGAGGGAGCGAAAACAGTTCAAGGTAGCATATGGCATATCCGGAGTTTTCATTGAGCAGTGTGAGCGTTGGAGCCCGGATCTTCTCGAATCCTTCAAACAACTCGCCGAATCCGGTTGCGTCGAATTTTTAGACGAACCATACTATCACTCGTTGGCCAGCCTCCACGGAATAGACCGATCAGAGTTCGTAGAACAGGTTGAAATGCACCGTCAACTCATCAAAGATCTGTTTAATTACGAACCTCGGGTTGTTGAAAACACGGAGTGTTTGTACAACAACACAATAGCAAAGACTATGGAGGGGATGGGTTACGAGGCTACAGTCACGGAAGGAGTTGAAAGGATTCTTTTGTGGAGAAACCCCAACTATGTGTATAAGGCTAAAGACTCAAATCTTCGCGTTCTACTTCGCAACTACCGCCTCTCCGACGACATAGGATTTCGTTTCTCCTCAACTTGGTGGGAAGAGTGGCCGTTAAACGCAACCAAGTATGCCAGCTGGTTGGCAGCAGCCTCAGGGCAGGTAATTGTCCTCTTCGTTGATTACGAAACCTTTGGTGAGCATCACTGGCCAGAAAGCGGAATCCACGAGTTCTTAAGATGGTTGCCGGGCGAAGTTAACAAATGGGCCCATCTGCAGTGGTGTACTCCCTCCGAAGTTGTTCGTCGACATGCCCCAGTCGGCGAAATCGATGTTCATGAATACAACACCACTTCTTGGGCTGACCTTGAACGGGACCCAACAGCTTGGATTGGCAACCCTATGCAAACAATTTGCTACGAATCTCTGAAAGAGTTAGAACAGTTGGTGAAGGGAACGGGTGATGAGGACCTGATCCGCTTATGGCGATACCTCCAGATGAGTGATCATCTCTATTACATTAGCATAAAAGGAGCAGGTCCGGGAGATGTGCACAGCTACTTCAATCCCATGGGTAGCCCCGTCGAAGCTTTCGCAGTTTATTCAAGAATCCTCTCCGACCTTGAAGCCAGAATCCTCGTAGAACTAGAAAAACCCGAACTTGCGGCAAAGAGACTGTTACGGCGACTTCCAATTGGAAAAGGGTTCACTTTCTTTTACGAGTTTGCGCGACCCTCCGGCTTAACAGTTCACAGCATAGATGAATTTTATTCAACTCTCAAGAAAGTTGACATAAGCTCTATTCGATTTCACATGGAGCGAGGAGACTTTGAGCGTTGGCTCAGCCAAGTAGTTGGCGACAATAAGCTGGCTGATGAATTAACAAGAATATCAAACAAAAAACTGAGAGGCGAATCCTTACGCAAAAGAATTCTTGCCACCGTAGAAAGAAGGATAAAGGAACTGAAAGGAATTACTAATGAGGCTTCAACTAGAAATAGACGTCGCGGAGGCACTAAATAATTTGGATGAAGATTTAATTGTTGCACCAAGCCTTGGAGGTTCTTACATTTACGCAGCCAACACAGTCGCTGCCTTCCTAAAGAAGAAAGTATATCCATATCTTCCTGCTCCTCCTCCACGTTTCGTAGAATTTAAAAAATACACCCCTGAAGAAGCCTTGAATCTTGACTTGAACGAACAATGCCGAAAGATCACTGGATTATACGAAGATTTTGTGAAAAACCGCAAGTTTGACGCCATACTCTTCGGCGCTCCAAACGGCGGAATCGCGAATCTAGTCACTGCCATGGGAATTCCCTACCTCTGCTCTCAGTTTCGAGTTCCAGTTATGATCGAATCCAAGTCTGTCAGCAGGGATAATCTTGAACCATACGCGAAGGTTGTGAAGCTTCTGGGGAAACGTTGGACGGTTAGGCATCCGTGGAGTTCAGTTTGCTGTCTTGTCGACCCAGTTCACGACAGAATGGACTTAGGAGTGTACGCCCATGTTCGATCAAAATTCATCGAAGTTCCGCCAGTCTATAAGAAGTTTATTCAAAGATATCTTAAGCCCGGAGGCACATTGATTTTTGTTAACATAACCTATCCTTGGACCAAATACCGTTTGGGAGATCGCACTTACCTACAGGTCGGTGGCTTAGGAGAAATTGCGCCAAAAGAATACCTAAAGGGCTCTGAACGGCTGAACCAATTTCTCGCGGTAGAGGGAACCGATCACCAAGGCGGTTGGGATCTTCCAAAGCATGAACTTGTGCAGAGACCTGAGTCTGAATGGAGCGTGGAACCAGAACTCAAAGAGGCTGTGCTACAATATTGCAAGCAGAGAAGTTACGATATACTGTACCTAGAACACAGTCATCCAGCCGGATTTAACATCCTTGCTGCTCACGCAATGCATCTAAAACATACAGCAGACGGTGGAAAGTGTGGAGGATATTTTATCAACACTTTTTGGGCTCTCTGCCCTGCGCTAGCCTTGCGAGCTAGACTTCTAAGTTGCTGGTCCACTTTCACCGATAAAGCTTCTTTAAAAATCTTGGAACAGCAACTTCGCCGGTTGACAAAAGATTTTCCCGATGTTCCTAAGAAAGCGATTCTCGGTTACTACTGGAGTAATCCCGGAGCGAAAATGTTGGACATTGTTCCTCCAAGTGGTTGGTTGAAAATACTTTCCAAGTACATTCCTTCAGAAGATATTCGGGTTCCGGGGATTCATGATCTAGAAAACTCTACTCATGACATATTCAAGTATGAAGATGAACTTTATGAGGAGAGTAAAAAATATGCTGGAAAGGAGAGCTCATACAATGTTACGATAGAAGACCTAAAATCTCTTCCAGCGTTACGAGCAACACGATAAATTATCAGATTGACTAAACTTGAAAGATTTATGTGATATCGGAGTGTCGCCGTAGGATGCTTTCATTTCTTGGCATATACTTCGTCGATGAATTCTGTTTTGATGCTAGACGATATCTGGGTCATTAAGTTAGCTGCTCTAGTGTACCGCATTACCTTTGCCATGTCTCCCTCAAGCACGAATTTGCGCGCCAGCAAAGCTCGGGTTGAGTCTAACTCTCCCTTGGTCAGTTTCTTCCAGTTTTCGTATGGGCCCTTCATGATGAAGCCTACTTTCACTTCTTTTGGGTCCTTGATGGGGCGGGCGCCTTTGCATTCGCCGTCTTTGAGCTGGATGTAAGAGTAAGAAGTTCCATTTATGATGTATTCTTTCATTTCCTTAGCCGCATCGGCTGGGAGGTCTTTAACGGATATCTTGTCGATTGGGATGTTTTCGATCTGGAAGATGAAGTCACCGTTCCAACCCACGCCCCAACCTTTTCCTGCTTCCTTGTATTCTTTGCTTTGGTTCAGCCTTTTGCGGTATTCTTCCAACCATGCTTTGCTTGGATACAAAACCATTTTGTTCACCAGAATTTTAATTAGGTTCTTGGAAATAAAAATCTTACAGTTGCATTCTTCTAACCAATGGCATTCTACAACTATTGACCAAACTTGAACGCTTCGTGAGAAAAAAACGCGATTTTTCACCATCTGAATTCTGTATTCATATTTTGAATTCGTAAGGCAGTTAAATAACACGGCGTTAACAACTAAAAAAACAACAAAAACGTGAAGGAAAAACATTTGAACGCATTATATAACATTGTAAATACGCATAATACGTTATATAACAGTAGCCTAAAATTACATGAAACAAATGATTCGCCTCATCGCTATAGCTATAGAGAACTGGTGTGTCTGAATGAAGGTTTGCATGCTTAGCTGGGAGTTCCCACCTCGAGTCGTAGGTGGAATCGCTCGTCACTGTGAAGGCTTAGCTAAAGCCCTCGTTCGTAATGATCATGACGTACACGTCGTTACATTGGACTTTCCCGGTTCGCCGAGCTACGAGGAGATGGACGGAGTTAAGGTTTATCGTACCGCGACAGAGTTGGGGCATCCAAACTTTCTCACGTGGGTTCTTTTGTTTAATCATTTTCTGGAGAAGCGGATGGCAGATATAAGCCGGCAAGTTGAATTTGATGTTCTTCATATTCATGACTGGTTAACCGCCTTCGCTGGTATTTCCTTTAAGCATTATCTGAAAAAGCCCATGGTCCTTACTGTTCACAGCACTGAGATTGGTAGGGCGCAGGGTCTTCATAGCGCCGATTCTTTTTCTATTGATGGGATAGAGTGGTGGGCAGCGTATGAGGCGAGTAGAGTGGTAGTGACCAGCCATTCCATGAAAAGGGAAAATTGCGATCACTTTCATCTACCGTGGGACAAGGTTGATGTAATTCCAAACGCGATCGATTTAACAAGTTATAATGCGTCTGTTGACAGGGGTGCGGTTAGGGCGCGTTATGGAGTTGGTTGGGGCGAGAAAATGGTTCTTTGTGTGGGGCGATTGGTTCCTCAAAAGGGAATAGAATACTTTATTAGAGCTATTCCCATCATAGCTCAGCGTTATCCAGAAGCAAAGTTCATAATTGTCGGTGAAGGATGGTCGAGAGCCTACTTGGAGGACATGGCTCAATCTACGGGACATGGGCGGAAAATTTTGTTTACTGGTTTCGTTTCAGACGCAGAGGTGATAGCACTAATGACAAGCGCTGACGTTTTGGTTGTTCCTTCTATTTATGAACCGTTTGGCATAGTTGCCTTGGAAGGAATGGCTACAGGTGTTCCTGTGGTAGCAAGCCAAGTTGGTGGCTTAGCAGAGGTTATAGAACACGACCACACAGGGATTTTTGTGTATCCGAGAAGTCCTGAGTCGATTGCTTGGGGAGTTGACCGAATTTTGTCTAATTATGATCATGCTAAATGGCTAACTCAAAACGCTAGAGAAAAACTCCACAAGACTTATAGTTGGGAAGCCGTCGCTATGAAAACTGTCGAAGTCTATAAAAAAGCGGTGGGGTAGAAATGCACGAAGATCCTTCATCCGGTTTCTCATCTGGTCCTGAAATACCCGATGAAATGCGCCTCTTATGCATGCTACACAACATCGGTGCAACAGAATCGGGAAAATCGTTAACTATCCAGCAAATTTCAGAATGGACTAAGATGGATATCCCAGCACTGCAGTTTCACCTTCAAAAACTGGTTGAATTGGGTTACGTCCAGTTTATTCAAGCAGAAGGAATCGACAAATATCATCTTACGCTTGATGGTATCAGAAAAGTACTGAGCATATACAGTTAACCCATTTAAAAGATGTTAACAGAACATTTTATGGCTGATGTTTTTCCTATATACGCGTAACAAGCTTTTTGTGTGTTCTAGATATGTATTATTTGAGGCGAGAAGGTATGTCTCAAAAGCATTTTCTACTTTTGTACTTGGAAGAAGCTGAACGAGATTCAACAAAGGACTTTTCTCTTTCTATGGTATCAAAACATCAGTTTACGGAATTCTTCAGGAATACTGACAACAAAGAGAAGTGGAATGAAAGGCTAGACTCACTCAAAAAGTTGAACCTGAAGAGGAGTCCTCTTTTTGAAGCTATTTTCCTATTTGGTCAGTGGAAAATTGAGAATGATTTTAAGAAAGCAAAAGAGTCGGCAAACAAATTTCAGGAAATTGAAGATATCGCACTAAAGAATGGCTGGGTCTGGATTCTGGCATACTGCTTGGAGAGTATCGCGTACATATACAAAGTCCTCGGTTACCGAAAAGAACTCAATCTTCATTGCAGAAGAATCGCACTCTACCTGTCCGAGAAAAAAGACATATTCCCGGCACATACACTCCTCGAGCTGGCTCGTCTGTTCAATGAAATGATAACAAACGCTGACGAAATGGATGCCAAGGTGGTTATGGAGATTCTTGTTGAACTATCTGAGAAGAAATATGGCGCAGACCCTTTCAATTTTCAGAGAAGCTTTCTTTTCGAAGCGATTAAGTCAGCTAAGTTTTTGAAGATAGATGATCTTGTCAAGGAATTGCAGGATAAGGCGATAGCGAACTGGATTGACGAAGCCAATTTCAAGGGAGCAACGAGCAAACTAATCAAAGTGTCGATTCTAGAACGGGCGTTAGACTACAGCGCAGAAGTTGGAAGCAAGAAAAGAATTACCGAATTGAAGAAAATGTTGTCTGAGATTGACGTTTCAGGCGAAATGAGACAGATAAAGTTACCGGAGGACCAAATTAGGGAATACGAAAAAGCAATCAAGGCATATTATGATAAGCTGAAGGAGTCTGTTCCGAAATATGTAAATGGCTTAACGAAGTTGTCTCCAATTAACATAATCTGGAATGTCTGTAACGACGACTCAATAGTCAGTGTAAATGTAAAGAAAACGAAAGATTTTGTTCAAGAACTAATACAAGAACATCCGATCCAGCAAATCTTCGGAACCACTCTATATGGAGAGAAAACTATTCGGTTGGAATCCCGTGAAGAGAAGGAGAAATACCAATTGAATAAGCAATTGATGTCCAGCGTCAGCGAAACTATTTGGGTAATAAACCAGATTTTTGTAGAGTTAACCGACAAGAACCTGTTCACAATCTCTGCTATCGGGGATTTCTTAGCCAATTGTCCACGTCTTAGTGAGAACAACTTCCAGCTGATTGGATTTGGTGCACTTCATCATTTCCAGCGAGAATTTGTAGCATCGATATCTATTCTGACGCCTTTGATTGAGGGTGTTTTGGCTGATTACCTTTCCTCAGCCGGTGTAGATATATCCAGTTATGAAGGAAAGGTCATAGAGAAAAGAGAACTTGGGGGTCTGTTGAACTTAGAAGATTTCAAGAAGATTTTCGGCGAGAATTTCCAGTACTTCTTAAAGCTTCTCTTAGTCGAGGCGGATTCTGTCAATTTCAGAAATCGTCTCGCACACGGTAAAGCCATGCTTGGAGAATTCAATGAAACCGTGTCGACCGTTATTCTGTTTGTTATCTTGAAAATATGTTCAAAAGCCTTCAGCATTAAGTATAAATGATTAAAAAGAGAAAACTAAGGTTTAGCGCGCGCAATTTTATTAAGGGTTAGCTTACAGAAGCACATGCGAAAAGGTGCCCGCTTTGATGAAATATTGGTTTGTTCGTCACAATATGCAAGCATACAAGGAACATAGTGACAGAATTGGAAGGAAACAAACTGCTGCTGCAAGGATACGGCATTTTAGAAACCTCAGAAAAGGAGACAAGATAATTTATTACGCAGTAGACACCCAAGAAATAATCGGACTTTTCGAGATTGAGTCAGATAAATGGTTTCCATTTAAAGGCAGCAACACAGACATTGAATGGGGCAGAGCTTTATGTTACAAGATTAAACCTCTTTACATTCCGAGCAAACCGCTCAAGTTCAGTGCCAAAGCATTGGGTTTGTCCCTTGAACCTCGAGTGACAGTTGCACGACTGTCGCACAAACAATATGAAAAAATCAAATCCTTCATTCTGGGTATTAGCGACCCAGTTAACCACGAAGGTGTGGTGGCACTCTTCTCCAAGATTCATAGGGAATTAGGGTACTCTACCATAAAGGAAATCCGGACGGCTTTTCCTGATGCAATAGTTGAGGACGCTTATGGAAACGAAAAGAGAATTGAATTTGAATACAAAAGCATGAACTTTGAAAAGGAGGGGCATAAAGCAAAAGATTGTGACGAAGTCGTTTGTTGGGAGAATGATTGGGGAGCCGCAGCAAAGCTCAAAGTTGTTGAGTTAAAAAGTTTCATTTATGGTTGATATGTGACAAGTAAACATATGCAAAATGTGATCTAGACAAGTAAGTAGTTTCTTTTATTACTACAACTGTGTATCGCTAACTCCCTGCAACATTGGCTACAGCTTTTTCTCTTCCGCTCTAACTGCCTCTTTAAGTTCTGTGGCGGCGTCTTCTGGAGGAACCACGTTTATGAACATTCCTGTGCTCTTTTCGAAACCAGCCCATATCGCCAGCCTAGGGTAAACTTCCAAATGCCAATGATAGTAATCCTGCGCCTCCTTGTTTGATGCCATGTGAAAACCGAAATTGTATGAAGGATCATTCAACAGCGACCTCAACCCGCCGAAACATATCCTCAAAGTCCTAGCCAAATCCTTTACCTCATTCTGCGAAATATCCAAAAGCGTTGACTGATGTTTTTTAGGCAAAACCCAAAATTCTAAAGGATGAACACTCGCCCACGGAGCAAAAACCACAAAACTTTTGCTTTCCCAAATAAAACGAGGACCCTCCTTCTCTCTTCTCAGAATATCACAAAACAAACACTCATTATTTTTCGTCCAAAATCTTTTACAGCCTTCAAGTTCCTCCTCCAGAATCCTCGGAATAAAAGGTGTTGCAATCAACTGGGTGTGGGCGTGAGAGAGGGATGCCCCAGCGTCGCGTCCATGGTTTCTGAAGATTGAAACATACTTTACGTAAGGCTTCCCAGAAAGGTTGTTTAATCGATCAAGATAAGCATTTATAACATGGACTAATTGTGAAACGCGTGCCGCACCAGGATGTTCGTCGTGGCGAGGTGATTCTACGAGAACTTCGTGATGACCAAAAGCCTTTGCGAGAACAGGGCTTTCTTTGACTCTTTCCTTCTCTTTGTCTGGAGGAGTAAAAGCGGGATACAAGTTTGAAAAGACTCTTACAAGCCAATTTTTGTGGCGGAAACCGTTTTGATCCCTTTCCTTTCTAATTTCTCCATTGGAAGAAAGATATACCAAAACCGCTGGAGGGGTCATATGTTCGTTACCAGGACAGAATGGACAAACACCAGTCTTGCTCTCTTCTTCCTGTTTAACAAAATCTGTTGGTCTTCTCTTCCTTTCCTTAGCAACGACGACCCAACGATTTAACAAATAATCCTTTCGGACCTCATTACTCGCCATGTTTTCTCTTTCCAATCTAAGCATGTTCAGGTGGCAGGATTTTGAGGTTTTTTGGATTTCAAGAGTTCTGCATAAAGTTGAACAGTTCGCTCCGCAGCTTTCTCCCAAGTAAAACGTTCAAGAACCCTCTTTCTGCCGTTACGGCCAAATTGAACTTTTTTCTCAGGGTCTTGTATGGCGTTGACGATTCCCCAGGCTATATCCGAGGGGTCGTTTGGGTTTATGTGGAAACCGCATTGATCTTGACCGCTAGTAACAACAATCTCTCTCATTCCGCTGACGCCGGTAGCTCCAACAACCACCGGTTTCTCCATGCTCATAGCTTCTAAGGTGACAATTCCGAAGGGTTCGTATAGGCTTGGATAAACGGCTACGTCACACGCTGCGTAATGGGCGATTCGCTCTTCCTCTGGTATGAATTCGAAACGGAATTTAACCACGTCTTGAAGATTTAGGTTACGAACTAAGCGTTCTAAGTAATCTCGCATGTCGCCGAGACCAATAATTACGAGTTTGGCGTTGGGAATTTTTTCTAAAACTTGGGGCATGGCCCTAATCAGTTTGTCTACTCCTTTAATCCATACGAGTCTTCCAATGAAAAGCACCATTAAGTCATCGTTTCCAAGTCCGTATCTTTGTTTAACTTCCGTCACCTTCTCTTCACTTATTCGTTCAAGACTATACTTCTTCGGGTCAACCCCATTATAGCATACTTGAATCTTATCTGCAGGGAAGCCAGCTTGTATCAGTTCATCTTGCATTGCGTAAGAAACTGTTATGACCAAATCTGACATCTGCGAGCCTCGGTGTTCTATACTGCTTACTACTTCAGACCCGTTGCCTAAGGTTCGCCCTCTTTCGTTGGAGTGCACATGGAAAGCAAGGGGCATCCCCAGTTCTTTTTTGATGGAAATACCAGCGATTACGGAGAGCCAGTCGTGGGCTACCACTAGATCATATTTGAAGTCGTCTCTTCGAACAAGTTCATTTATCATTTTTGAGGCGCTTAAGTAATTATACATAAGAATTTTGGAGAAGAACTGAATGCCCCTACCCCACTTTCTTACGTCTTCTGCGACTACGTCTGGCAGAGAATCAGATACGTCAATATGGACTGGGCGATGGATTTCAATGCCGCGTAGAAGTTCCCTAGTTGGAAGACCTCCTTTATCATCGTTCATGGTGAAAACGGTTACGTCGTGACCTAGCAAAACAAACTTCCTCGTTATTTCTGCGGCGTAGGTTCCCAAGCCTCCAACAATCTTGGGAGGGTATTCGTAAACCAGCAAGGCTATTTTCATTTTAGTTCGCTCCGAAAGGCGTCGTATTCTCCTATCCTATATTTAGTGAACAGGTATAATGGTATGAAAGCTACTTCTATTCAAAAGTTTTCCTCAAAACCTATACTTAAATGGATATCCCCCTTATGTAGACTCCCTAGTTCTTTCTTTAAATACTTCTAACATTCCCGTCACCCACTTTTTCTGTTAAGACTTCTTGAACAAATAGAAGCACATTTGATATTATTCATCGAGATTAGGTGAAATGTGAACAAAAAGGCCGTGTGTGCATTCAGTGCGTTTTACTGGCCACTTCTTTATATCGCTCAGATACTATGCGGTAGAGACGATTCCGCAGAGCTTGTCCCCGAAGTTTTTGACTCTTGATCTTTCCTATTTCTTTCGCTAATTTTTTGTCTTTGAGAACTTCCAGTACCCATTTTTGGAAATCTTCGCGCTCAACATGGAAGCTCAAGGATTTTGCCTTGACCTGCTTGATGCTCTTCAAGAAGTCTCCATATGAAAATGCGCTTGTACCCGTGTAGTTACCAATGTCGACATAGAAGTGGAACGGCGCAACATGTTCATGTTCTCTAAGTTTCATGGAAAATGTTACCTCCCTTCAGTTTTTTCTATCGAGTGTGCCGTAACTAGCGAATATAGGTTATGAATGCGGAATCAATATTTACACTCAACGCGTTTTTGTTCTATGAGTAATCTTATCGGTTTGCGAATCATATTCAACAACTGTTTACGGAGATCTAGGCTTTTTTGAGCGCGCACAATCATCTGAGAAATGGCAACGAAAAAGAGGACAGGAAAAAACTATTCTTTTTTAAAGTTTAAGGCTTCGGCGATTATGGCAACTTGTTTCAAACCCAGTTTCCTATTGGTTGCCTTAACCACTAAACGTTCTCGCCAACCGCAATCCAGGCACTCAAATTTCACGGGCAGCCAACCCATGTGACCCGGCATGTCGCCGCTCATAGTGCCGACTCTACGAACTCTTGGGCTTTTGCAATGTGGGCAAATTTGAACATCCACATACTTCTCTTCCTTTTCCAAATCTTCCAAGACTTCGAGCAACTCCAAAAACTTCTGACTTCCAACAGTCTCCTGTTTAAGAAGAGCAATTTGCTTCTGTTTCTTCTTCTTTTTCTTTTGCTTCTCCTCACTCATGGTAAAGCCACATCTTCTTTACTATTCAGTCTCTAAAAGATTAATAAATGATTCTAAATTTGAAAAGCACCATGCGCGTGCACTCAAACTTTAATGTTCTCCTCAAAATATAATAATCTGAAGAACTAAAATAGATAGGTACTATTTGGAGGTGTGCATGCTACAATGAGCGCGAGTAAAATTAGGGGAAAAATTCTACAAATATTATGGGCGACTGGAAATCCGATGAATCTTGAGGAGATAGCCAAAAAAATAGGGCTAGGCTCTTCCTCGACGATGGGATACTTGTTGGGGCTTATAAAAGCAAAATATGTTTCTGTACCTCAGAAACACTACTACGCCATAACAAATCTCGGCAAGCAAGTGTTAGGTTTGCCGAAAATAGATAAAAAACTGGCTTTAAACATTTTAAGCTCTCTTCCTTTAGAAAAAGCCTTCCATTTCCACATAGGGGCTAACCAGTACTTAGGCGTTTATGCAAACAGCCTGAAGGACTTCACTGACAAAATTCAAAAAATAGACTTGAAATCAATTGAATTCCATCTACCCCGAAGAGACTTTGAACTTTGGATTAACGACCTAGGAGATCCAGAATTATCTAAAAAGATAAGTCTAATCCGTAGGACAAGTTTGTCTGGAGAGAACCTCAGAAAAGAAGTTTATGAAACCGTTAAGTCTAGATGCGAAGAATTGGCGAAGCTTACCCTGTAAGGACACTAGATTTAGCAGAGAGTAAACTAGACTCAAGAACGCAAACTTCACGGCGACGATACTAGATGGCTCTCCTAAAGAAAGATAGGGAAGGCAGTTAGGATTCCGCCTTCACGAATTTGTCTTTAAGCTTTTCGAAGACCTTAGGCAAAGTGGTGTATTCCATAGTTTCAGCGCTTAGACGAGCAGGTTCAAACTCCCCCATCCGCCGAAGAACCGCTGCATATTCAACAGCCTCGCGACGAGCCAAATCAAAGGCTGGATCATCAAACAAATCGCTTATCAACGGATTACCATCGTCATCGCTAGCAATCTTACCATGACCAACTTGAAAACCTAGAGCCACGATCCTTGGAGGACCATCAAATACGGTGCATCTGCTATCCTTCAAGCCCACGGGCATCAATGGACCCCAGTGACTGCCGCGCATCCAACCTTCAACGAAGTATGTGTGCATGAAGGGTACTAAGATCTCTCCGAGAGCCGGCAAGCCATGTTGAGCCCTCACAATCGAAACAGGATCATCTTTTCCCACGTATTTACCTGCAATCAACGAAAGTCTGGTTGTGCTTGTTGCGGCACATATTAAATCGTCTCTTGCTCGCCACACATGCGAAACAACGTAACGTCCAGGCGTACCAATCAGTGCAATTAACTCATACATTTCTTCAGGACACTTCAAAACAACCTTCTTATTTTCAATTACATCCAGAACCTCAAATTTGAAGCCCTCCATCATGCCTGGGTCGATTACGAGTCCCGCGGTGTTGGTGGGGTCGCCAAATATTTTGAACATGGGATAGTTGAAGGCTCCAGGTTCGGTTTTGTCGGCGGCGAAGACAACTATTGGGTCTGAGCCTCGCTCTTCTATTTCCATTTCGGCTACGCCGGGACCCATTCCACGAATGTTTCCGCTGAAGGCTGTTTTTAGAAGGTCTTGCCCTGCACCATATAGTTTAAGGTCTGCGGCTTTTTTGGAAGCTTCCTGGAAAATGTTCCAAGCTAGTTCATGAATCATGAAGTCGTTTTCTCCTTTGTTGTGGACCATGAGGAGTTCAAGGTCGTCTCCGGCGTGAAACACGTAGTGACTGTTGATTAGTCCGTTTTTTTGGGCTTCTTTCAAACTTTTTTCTCCAATGTCTAAGAGGGGTTTAGGCACAGTGTGGTGTCCAGCTAGGGAACCCACATCACATTTAATAATCGACACAGTTGTTTTTTCTGGCATTTTGTTACCTCAATTATTTTTCGGGATTGTAGTTTCTACGATGTTCTTCTTAAAAGGTTTCCTAATCTTTTCGGTAATGACGAAGAGTGGATATCCTCAGTTAGCTTTCTCGCAGATTCCATATTTCAACGTCATCTTTGTTTTCCTTCAGAAACATTTCAAGATTAGACTTTTCAGGAGCGGATTGGGCACCCTCTTTTGTGCATTTTAAGGATCCGCATGCGGCGCCATACACAACAGCGTCTTCCAAGGTTTTCCCTCGGAGAAAGGCGGTGAGGAAACCGGCATCGAAGGCGTCGCCTGCGCCGATAGTGTCTTTCACTGCTACTTTGAAGGAAGGAACCACAAAATTACCGTTCAGTGAGCAGACTATGATATTTTCTTTGCCGCCTTTAATCAAGTAAGTTTTGTCCTTTCCGATTTTTTTTCTCATCACTTTGGCTACGTCTAAAGTTTTGGCGTTACCTTCGAGACCTAACATGACCTTTACTTCGTGGCGGTTGATAATCAAAGTGTCAACATTTTTCAAAACTGATCTCAGCTTCTTGAATCCTAATTCGGACTTCTTTCGTCCTGAGTCAAAGGACACAGTCACTCCCGATTCTTTCGCTATTTTAGAGGCATTGACCAAGGCGTCTAGGTTTGTGCCGCTCATATGTAGATGTCGAGCTTTCTGTATGTATTCTGCTTGGATTTCTTTTGGAAGGATGGGTTCACTTGCTCCGATCATTTGGATGAATTCTGGAATGCCTTTTCCGTTGACTATGATGAGGGAAACTCCTGTCGAATTTTTAAAGTCTACAAGTATGTGGTCTGTGTTTACTCCACAGTTGCGGAAGTTCTGAACGACGAACCAGCCGTATTCATCGAAGCCAACCTTTCCGATCATACCCGTTTTTAAACCCAGTTTTGTGGAGTTTACTGCAACGTTGGCAGCTGACCCTCCTCCACTTTGCTTCAATCTACCAGCCATAATGCTTAGTTTATCTGGCAACGGAAAACTATCAACGTAACATCGAATGTCATAAAGAACATGCCCGAGGCACACTAGGTCAAACTTCATTTGTGTTTCCTCTGCCACAACCGAAGAGAGTTAGCATTAAATGTCCCAGCAAACGTTCAGAAGGTGCCGTGTATAAAAGCATGTGTATAAAAGTTTGAGACACACTTTCAGAGGGATAAAAAGATAAACTTCTATAAAACATAAGATTTACATATATTGTCGGGCGAAATTTGGATTTCTCAGCAGAGGAGATGCTAATGAAAATTGTATTTTCGGAGAAATGTTTGGAATATACTTGGCCTGGACACGTAGAAGGTCCAGAGAGAGTTAGAAAAGCCTTTGAGTTTCTCAAGAAAAAATACGAATTTTTAGAGCCGAAGCCAGCATCGCTGGAAGACCTGTTGAAAGTTCATAGCGAAGAATACGTTGACTTAATCAAGAACGCGAGAGCGGGAAGCTATTTAGACGGAGATACGCCAGTTCCTGAAAATATTTACGAGTTCGCCAGGCTTTCTGCTGGCGGAGCCATGTTAGCTGCTCGAGAAAAAGGTTTTTCTCTCATGAGACCTCCGGGGCATCATGCTGGTAGAAATGGTAAGGCTTTGGGAGCGGCTACGTTGGGCTTCTGTTACTTCAACAATATTGCCATAGCTGTGAGAAGCCTAGATTTGCCAACGTTGATTTTGGACATTGACGGGCATCATGGAAATGGAACTCAGGAGATTTTTTTGGGAGATCCTAAGGTTACGTTTGTTTCTTTGCATAGGTATCCTCATTATCCTGGAACTGGCATTAGGTCTCAGGGCAATTGTTTGAATTTTCCATTATCATACCCAGCTGGAGATTCTTTATACTTGAAAACTTTGGACGAAGCATTAAGTCAGGTGGATGTGGCGAGTATCGAAGTGGTTGGAATTTCAGCTGGCTTCGACGCCCATCAAGGAGACCTAGCCTCGTTAGGTTTAAGTTCTGAGGGTTATCGAGAAATTGGTAGAAAAGTGAAAGCCTTAGGAAAACCAACCTTTGGCGTGTTGGAAGGCGGTTACGTAGGTGAAAACATAAGCAGAGATTTGCACGAACTCATCCAAGAATTAGAAAGAAAATAGTGGAGTGACAACATGAACCATGAGCCTACCAGAGCTTAAAAGATTAAAAGAATACTCCTTCGAAATAGGCTCTATAAGACCACCATCTGAGGGTGGAAGCCGCTCCCTGCTCATAAGGGCAACTCGCAACTGTCCATGGAACCTATGCAAATTCTGTTACGGGACGCCCTACAACCGAGAACGGTTTCAACTGAGAAGTGTAGAAGAAATAAAAAGGGACATAGATACAGCGAAGGCAATCAGTGAATTAATAGAGGTTGTAGCCAAAAAACTTGGAGGCATAGACTGGGCAGCTAAACTGATTGACCCCTACTTTTTATACAAAAAAGACTTCATGGAACTAGATCAAAAAGAACTAAAAAATTTCCAAAGCGTTACAAACGTATTCAACTGGCTCCGTTCCGGCGCAAGAAGCGCATTTCTACAAGACGCAAACAGTCTAATCATACGCGCTCCCGACCTACTTGAAGTGGTAAAGTATCTTAAGCAGACCTTTCCAACCCTCCAAAGGATAACATCTTACGCTAGGGCGAAAACCCTTGCCCAAAAAACCAAAACTTTAGAGGAATTGAAGGAACTACGCAAAGCTGGTCTCTCAAGACTCCATGTTGGTTTGGAAACCGGCGACGACGAGTTACTGAAATACATCAACAAAGGCGTCACCAGCGAAGAACATATTCTAGCAGGCAGAAAAGCTAAGGAAGCGGGCTTCGAGCTTTCAGAATATTGGATGCCTGGATTAGGCGGAAAAACCATGTCAGAACAACATGCCATGAACACTGCTAGGGTTTTAAATGTGGTAAACCCAGACTTTGTTAGATCAAGGCGTTTTGTTCCTCGCAAGGCAACACCACTGTTTGAAGAATGGAAGAAAGGTGAGTTTCAACTGCTTTCGCCCCATGAAGAGTTAAGAGAAATCTGGATGATGATAGAGAATTTGGATATTACAAGCAAAGTTTGTTTTGACCATTACATAAATCCAGCCTATAAAATGGGGTCAAGTTACGTTTGGTTGTTCAAACAAGACTACGATGGATATAAGTTTCCAGATGAAAAGCCTAAGGTCTTAGAGCTCTTAAAACAGGGCTTGGAGATCGATGAATCTCTTTACATTCGTGTGGAAGATTTAGTTGAGATGTCTCTCTAACAACAGAAATGAAAGGGTTAAACGTTTTTAGCTGTTCAAATAAATTAGATGTGGGAAGAATGTCATGAACAAACTTGCAGTTATATCTGCCAAGATACCCGACGAAGTTTACAAGGAGCTTGCCCTCCGCATCCCAGAAGGCGAAAGAAGCAACTTCATTCGAGAAGCCATAATCGAGAAACTGGAAAAAACTCCCCGTCCCGACAAAATCTTTGAACTGGAACATAAAATCAGCAAGCTGGAAACAGGACTTTCCGAGATAAAGAGATACCTAGCCGAGCTAGAGGTCTTAACTCATGAACGGGGGAAAGTGAATCCTCACACCTTTTGCATCGACGAAATCGACCACAAGATCATGGACTACCTTCTCGATTATAGAGGAGCCACAACCACCGAGCTTGCGGATTCCCTAGAAACAAACCGATGGTTGGTTCTCAACCGCCTTAGAAAAATTGAAAGGTCCTCCAAGAAGCAACTTGGAAAATCTATCATTGAATATTATCCAGGAGAAAAGGCGGGTAAGAAAAAGGCTTGGTGGATAAAAGAAGAACTCGTCGAAACGTGAATCGCCTCCAACCAAGAAATATTTTAATTTTATTCGTCAATGATAGTAGGCTATGCGGATGAAATGCAAGGCGTTAACGCAACAACCTTAATTTGCATCAAAGTGATTGTGATGAATGAAAAGGGGGCCCGTAGCCCAGACAGGATTAAGGCGCCGAGCCGTCTGAAAGGATGGTGCGCAAGCCTCCGGAGCCGGAGATCCGGGGTTCAAATCCCCGCGGGCCCGCCACCAAAATGGGTCGTTTTAGAGTTGTTTTCGTCAAGAGAGTTGTAGAAGGCCAGTTATACTTTTCTTAAACTCTTCCTCAACGTGAACTTGAGGAATTGCAGTCTCGCTTTTCTAAAAGTCACTTAACTTTAATAAAGGATTTCTGTAATTTGAGAAATAGGTTAGGGAGGGAAGAGCATGGGGCGTCGTTATTTTAACTATCCGAGAGGAAAACAGCTTGCAGCTTTGAAAATCTATGGTGGTAAAGAAGCACAGAAAACGGTTGGCCTGCAATTTGAACCTGAAGAGGCATTACGACTGGCTGTCTCGCTCTCAGTTGCTTCTCTTGAAGGAAAACCTATTGACATTACTGTCTATAGAAAACCGAGAAACGATGGCAAACATAAGGTTACAGTGACGGCTTTTGTCTAGTCTAAAGTCTAGGCTCTTGAAAAGCCCACAACCAAACACTAAGCGGAGTTCGAATCCCGGAAGCAGTTATATCGATCTAAATGGCTACATAGTCTCTGGCGAGTGAAAGCCAGTAGGAGACAGTTATTCAAATCCCGTGGGTCCGCCAAAAGGAGAGAACTGAATGGTTTCCGTTAATCCCTTCGCCGAGTTTCGTGTTGGATGCGAAACTGCCTTAAAGGATGCTTTGAATAGGCTATACCCTCAATTTTCAGTTCCCTCTATTCTCTTTGAATCTCCGCCGAGTCCCGCGTTCGGAGAGCTGGCATCTTCTGTGTGCTTTGAACTTGCTAAGCAAACTGAGAAGAAATCTCGGCAAATAGCAGAACAAATCGTAAAGATCATTGACGTGTCAAAGTTTCCATCGGTTCGATCCGTTGAGGCGGCTGGAGCGGGGTACATAAATTTTTATGTAAACTTTGAACAGTTCTCCCCTTTTACTATCGAATCAGTCAGAGCCCTTAAGAACGAATATGGATACGTCAAAACTTCTAAGTCAAAAAAAATGATTGTTGAACACACCAGCGTTAATCCCATCCACCCAATCCACATTGGGCAAGCAAGGAACCCCATGTTGGGCGACGCCCTCGCACGCATATTAAAAGCACGCGGACACACGGTTTTTAGACATTACTACATTGACGATGTTGGTCGTCAAAGCGCGGTAATAGCGTATGGATATGAAAAACTTGGCGAGCCTAAGCCTGAAGGAAAGCCTGACAGCTTCATAGGCGCAATTTACGCCATAACAAGTTGCATAATGGAGATTCAACGTCTCAGGAAAGAGGTTGAAAAAGCAAAGGAACTTTCGCTAAACGAAGAAGTGTCAAAGTTACAGCGAGAACTAGACGACTGGACTTCGGTTGCGGCTGATCTTGAAGGCGGATTTCCTAAACTCTTTGCTCGACTTTTAGCCGAAATCAGTAAAGATGAAGACCCCGAGAATCAAGTGAGCGATCTAATCCGCGGATACGAAGCTGGCAAGAAAGAAGCAAAATTTTTGATCAGGGAAGTCTGTCAACTATGCCTTCAAGGCTTTACAGAAACTCTCAGCAGAGCTGGAATCTCTCTTGATTCTTGGGATTGGGAGAGCGACTTCATTTGGAACGGCGACGTTATTCGCGTCCTCGACAAACTGAAGGCAACTCCCTACGTTTTTCAGGAGGCAGGAGTCTTAGAATTTGACGCTGGAAAGGTTGCTCAAGACCTGGACCTAAGGGAAACTCTGGGCTTGAGAGAAGATTATGAGCTAACTTCCCTTACTCTAGTGAGAGCTGACGGCACCACCCTATACACAACACGGGACATTCCCTACCACTTATGGAAGTTCCAGAAGGCTGAGAAAGTAATCAACGTAATTGGGATGGAACAAACTCTGCCCCAGCTGCAGTTGAAACTAGCATTGAGCGCACTGGGATACGTAGATTACGCAAAAAACTTGATTCATTTTGCCTACAATCTGGTAAGCCTCCCAGGCTATCGAATGTCAAGCCGCAGGGGTCGCTACATCACCCTCGACGAAGTCATGGATGGAGCCTTCAAAAGAGCCCATGAAGAAGTTTCTAAGCGTTCTCCACACCTATCTGACGACGAGAAACGACAGATTTCAGAGTTCGTGGGCATAGGAGCCATGAAATACGCTCTCGTTGAAGTGGACCCAACTAAGCCTGTGGTCTTCACTTGGGATAGAGTGCTTGATTTTGAGAAGAACAGCGCTCCCTACATTCAGTATTCCCATGCTAGAGCTCGCAGCATCCTGAGGAAAGCGTCTAGGGAACCGGGAAATCCTGACTATTCTTTGCTGAAAGCCCCGATAGAACGCGATATTGTCTTGAAGCTGGCTCGTTTTCCCCAAGTTTTCGTGGATGCAGCTGAGAACCTTAGACCCAACGCCATAGCAAATTTCGCTAACGCTCTAGCCGATAAATTCAACGTGTTCTACACGAAACTTCCTGTCATAAAGGCTAAGCCACCTGAGTTAAGTGACGCCAGACTTGCACTCGTTGACGCTACGATAATAGTGCTCAGAAACGCCCTAAACCTTCTTGGAATAGAAGCCCCCGAGAAAATGTAAATTCGCCTTCGCATGGCACATAGTTTACTTGGGAAATTCCTCGATTATGGCAACTCCGGTGCTGGTTCCAATTCTGCTGGCTCCGGCTTCAATCATAGCCAAGGCTTCTTTGAAAGTTCGTATGCCTCCAGCTGCCTTGACACCCATATTTTTTCCTACGGTTTCGCGCATCAACTTAACATCTTCGACGGTAGCTCCTCCAACAAGCCCAGTGGAGGTCTTCACGAAGTCTGCTCCAGCCTCTTTAGCGAGTCTACATGCCATAATTTTTTCCTGTGTGTTTAGGTAGCCTGTTTCGATAATAACTTTGATCACCAAGCTGCTGTGTGAACATTTGACATTGACTACCTTTTCGATGTCTTTTTTCACTTTTTCGTAGTCCCCCGATTTTAACGCGCCCATATTGATAACCATGTCTATTTCGCTAGCGCCCTTTTCCACAGCCTTCTCTGCCTCAAAAGCCTTCACTTCAGGGAGGGAAACCCCAAAGGGGAAGCCAACAGTGGAACAAACCTTCACGTTCGTTCCGCTTAACAGTTGTTTAGCCAAAGACACATAAATAGAATTGACGCAAACGCATCCAAAACCATATTTTTCTGTCTCTTTACACAGTTTTTCAACATCATTTTTGGTTGCGGTAGGTCTTATCACCGTGTGGTCAATCATTTTCGCAAATTGCTTCTTCGAAATTTCCATAGTCAACACCTCTAAACTGTAACTCAAGGCTTAAATGTCAACATGGAACATAACGTTTTTGTGTATAAGCTAGATTTTGGAGGTGAAGACATGGCAAAGTTTCCATCAGAAGAATGGATTAAATTGTTCAAAGAAGAGGTTAACAAGAACGTGGCTTACGCTGAAGCGGCAAAAGACTGGGAAGGCGACTTTCTATTCGTGGCAACTCCAGACGAGAAACTAGAAAAGGAAGCGGTTTTCTGGGTGGACCTATGGCACGGAAAATGTCGAGAAGTCGCCCAACTGCCGAGCAGAGACGCAAAGAAGACAGAATTCATTTACGAAGGTAAATACGGAAACTGGATGAAACTGATTAACGGGGAGATAGGACCCATTCGAGGACTGCTAACACGCAAGTTCAAGCTTACGGGAAGCATGGCGAAGATTATGAGATACACCAAAGCCGCCTCAGAGCTGGTGGGCTCAGCGAGCAAGGTTCCAACAGAATTCCTCTAAACCCTCCATTTTTTAGAAATATTTTGAGGAAAACACAATGTGGGAGCTTACATTCCCTAGAACCGTAGTAATCGGTGAAGACGCGCTAGAGTACTTAAAAGAAGTTGAGGGAAAGCGGGCGCTCATAGTCACGGACAAGGTGATACACAAACTAGACTTTGTGGAAAAAGTGGCAAATTACCTAAAAGAGGCTGGGCTGGAAGTGACTATTTTCGATGATGTGGAGTCCGAACCCTCCATGGAGACGATAGTAAAGGGAGCTGAGTTTGCTAGGAAATATGGTCCAGACTGGTTTATCGGGCTGGGTGGCGGTAGCTGTATGGACGCGGCAAAGGCAATATGGGTTCTCTATGAGAACTCCGAAATCCCTGTGGACGGAATAAACCCTCTTGAAAAGCTTGGACTAAGGAAAAAAGCGCGACTAATTTGTATCCCAACAACAAGCGGAACCGGATCTGATGCAACTTGGGTCACCGTAATCACCGACGTGAAGGAGGAGAGGAAGCTGGAACTTTCCTCTAGAGAGATAGTGGCTGATGTATCTATACTGGATCCTGCGCTTCCAAAATTCATGCCTTCTAAATTGGTGGCAGACACGGGTCTAGATGCACTCACCCACGCGATAGAGGGTTACGTTTCTCAATGGAGAAATGACTTCTCTGACGCTTTGGCAATCAAAGCGATACAGATTGTTTTCAATTATCTTCCAAGGGCGTATAGAAATCCTGAAGATAAAGAAGCAAAGGAGAAGATGCATAACGCGGCTACTATGGCTGGGATGTCCTTTGGCAATTCGCAGGTCGGCATCGCTCATGCCATGGGGCACTCTCTTGGTGCCATCTTCCACGTCCCGCACGGTAGAAGTGTAGACCTTTTCCTCGCGTACTCAATTGAGTATAGTGCAAGAGAAGCTATGGACAGATATGCTGATATTGCTAGAGCCATTGGCATTGAAGCCAAAACAGATGAGGAAGCTGTAAAAAAGCTGATTGAAGCTGTCAGGAGGCTTGATCGTGAGGTGGGAGAGCCCGCTTCTCTCAAGGAATTGGGGATAAGTAGAAAGGATTTTGAGGAGAGACTTGATGATTTGGCGACGAGAGCGGCGAATTCGACTTGTACCTTTATGAATCCACGGGTTCCAGATGTGGAGGACACTAAGAAGCTTTTCATCTATGCGTATGAAGGAAAGAAGGTGGACTTTTAGCCGAGAAGTAAAACTTACCTTTAACTAGCTATTTCCCCTTTTTCTTTCATTTTAGCTATCTCTTCTTCCCTAAGTTTTTTCTTAAAAATTTTCATGGCAAGGGTTAATGGCAAATCCTTCTTAAACTCAACGAACTTTGGTACAGCGTATGGTGGAAGTTTTTCTCTACAATATTTAATTATTTCATCAGCAGTAACTTTTCCTTCATACTCCGGCTTCAATGTTATGAAGGCTTTTACTCTTTCACTGCCTGGGCGCTCTGGGTCTGGGATTCCGATGACTCCTGCCACACTGACTGCTGGGTGCTCATGTAAAATATCGTCGATCACTCTTGAGTAGACTTTCATCCCTGATACGTTAATCATGTCCTTGATACGGTCTACGATGTAGAAGTAGCCATCTTCATCCATTTTTGCAATATCGCCCGTAGCAAGCCAGCCATCTTTCAAACCTTTGCCTGGAGTTGGCCAGTAACCTTTCATAATTTGAGGCCCACGAATGTAGAGTTCACCAGATTCGCCGAACGGAACTTCCTCGCCGGTCTCTGGGTCTACAATTTTAACTTCAGTATCAGGAATCGGTACTCCAACGGATCTTTTTACATTTGCCATAAATCCAGTGACTTTTGAAAGTGCTGAAAGATTTATATGAACCGCACAAGTTGCTTCTGTCATACCATAGCCCTCACCCATTGGAACACCAATTTTTTTCTCAAATTCTTTTGCAACGTCTGGAGGAAGAGCAGCTGCACCAGAATAGAAGAAAATTGGAATCCTCTGAAGGTCCTTATTAAGTAATAGCATATAGTGTGTAGGAACCCCTAAGACCATGAAAGGACGATATTTTTTTACTATTTCTACGATTCTGTCAAGGTCTCTTGGGTCGACCAAAAATCCGCGAAGCCCCCAAGAGATGCCGGCGTGTAATGCCCAATGTCCATATTGGTGGAAAACAGGAACACATATCAATGCAGAGGCTTTTCCTTTAAATCCCGACGATAAAGGTTTCATCATCCACTGTAATGACTGAATCACGTTAGTGGTTATGTTGTAATGAGTTAACATGGTGCCTTTCGGGACTCCTGTTGTGCCTCCAGTAAAAGGAAGTAGTGCCAAGTCTTCTGTTGGGTTTATTTCAACTTTTGGAGGTTTAGGCTCGTATTTCTCTATCAAGTCTTCAAGTCGATGAGCACCGGGTACTTCTTTCATTTCAGGCAAGGAATAATCAGGGAATATGGGTACCGGTGTAAAAATCAGGTTCTTAATTTTCGTTTTATCTTTTATTGAATTAACACGCTCTAGGCGTCTATAAGAGCAGATTACTGTTTCAGCTCCAGACTCACCTATTTCGTATAGTAAATCAGGAACCCTGTGCAATATGCTGATGGGAACATGCACCGCCCCTAGTCTCATTATTGCGTAATCGCTTATGATGAACTGTGGACAATTTGGAAGAATTGTTGCAACTTTGTCGCCTTTCTTCACACCTAAATCCGCAAGCGCGGTTGCCAGCTTATCCACTTGGAGCTTTAACTCCGGATAAGTCATCTCCTTATCTAAATAGACACATGCGATTTGCTCAGGATAATTAGCCGCCGAGTCTTCCAGAAACTTGTAAACAGATATTTTGGGATATGGTTCCATGGTTTTTTGGAGTTTGAATGGCCCCACGAAATAGCTTTTCATCCAAGGTTTATCAGCATAAGTCATTTTCTCAGCCAAGTCTCTCACCTACCCTACTAAGCTAATCAAAATAGGTCATCTGATGGTTTAAGTTTTTGTCGCTAGTAAATCTCTTTAATCAACCAATCTAATCCGAGTTCTTTAAGCTTCTCAGGAGTTGGTTTTCCGTTCTTGTTCCATCCCCTAAACGCGTAATAGGCATCCAAAATTGGGTCTAGATTTACTACTTGTCCTTCAGCTGGGCCTTCGGGCAATGGTTCCTCTAACAAACGCTTTGGAAGGGTATCGTCGGCTCTGGTTAGTCCCTCTCTTATGTTAAAGGCTCTTTCAAAATTGTAGATTCTCTCACCAGTTTTTCTAAAGTCGCTTTCAGTGAATTTCCAGCCTGTAAGATTCGCTATCAAAGTTGCCCAGTCCTCTGCTGTCAGAACCATTCCCATAAATTTGCATCCCCCAACCGCGTCAAAAACGGCAAGCGCATCCTCCATATCCTTGACAATCTTAGCAGTTTCCGGAATTTCTTGAAGTAGGTCTCCAATATCGCTTTCTTCGATGATGAGGAAAGGCATTGCCATAAAAGTTGGTCCTTCTATGTAAGCTGTGATGTGGCAACCTCCTCGATTTGAACTAGCAAATGCTAACCCACATATCTTAGCAGCTCTGGGATCATAAGCTGGAAGTTCTAGACCTTTAACATGCATAGCAAATTTTTCGGTTCCTTTATTCAGTTTTTCTGAGACGATCTTTGTTCCTTCAGCCAATAAATCGCCAATTCCTTGTCTTTTAGCTATTTTGTGCACAAGTTCTATCACGACATCTGGATCGCCAAATTTAAGCTCTAATCCGTCGGTGTCTTTTTTCGTCAATACTCCTTTCTCATAGCATTCAATAGCAAAAGCTATTGTACTTCCAGCAGAAATCGTATCGAGACCATACTCATTGCACAGAAAATGCGCAAGTGAAATCGCTTCTAGATTGTCGATTCCGCACATGCTGCCGAAACTTCCAAGAGATTCGTATTCTGGTCCTTCTCCTTTGCTTGCATATGGTCCTGTTTTAATTTCACTTAGTCTTCCGCAGGCGATTGGGCATGCATAGCAAGGTTTTCTTTCTGCAAGAATATTTTCATTAATTGCAGTTCCGTTTATGTTGTCTGCACCTGGAAAGACGCCAGTTTGCCAGTTTCTTGTTGGAAGTCCACCTCGGACGCTCACCATGTCCAGGACAGCGGCTGTTCCATACACTTCAAGGGTCATTTTCAGTAGGCTCTCGTTAACCCAGTCATATCTTTTTTTAGCCTCTTCTCTGTAAACCTCTTCATTTGCCACTTCGATCTTCTTTGTCCCTCTTGAAGCGATGGCTTTCAATCGCTTCGAGCCCATTACCGTTCCCATACCGCATCTTCCAGCTGCTCGACCCCAGTTTGGTCGGTCAGCGTCATTTATGACAGCAGCATATCTAACTAGATTCTCGCCTGCAATACCAATACAAGCGACACGGAAATTTTCTCCAAGTTCTTCTCTGATCAATCTTGTAGTTTCTGAAGTTTTCTTACCCCAGATGTCCTTAGCATCTATAAGCTCAGCTTTCCCATTGTCTGTGACAAGGTATACTGGTTTCGGCGAGATGCCTTCGAATATTACTCCGTCAAAACCTGACCTTTTGAAATTTGTTCCCCAAAAACCCGCTGAGTTTGCTTGTCCCCATAAGCCAGTGAGGGGAGATTTAGCGACTACTATGTATCTTCCGGTACTTGGAGACGGAGTTCCTGTCAAAGGTCCTGTCATGAATATTAGCTTGTTTTCTGGACCCAATGGATCGGTTCCCTTTTTAACTTCATCAAAGAGGTATTTGGTTGCTAGTCCACTTCCACCCAAAAACATTTTGAGAGTATTTTCGTCAGGAAATTCCTCCGTTATCTTAGACTTTGATAAGTTAACTCTTAGAATCTTTCCCATGTACCCAAACATCTTCAGCACTCCATAGAAAACATGAGTTGTCGAAACCTTATTTTATCTTTTGTCTTTTAGAAAAGCCTGTTTTTTGAACAGCATACCTACCAATCCAAGTTCACCGCCTTTGTTACTTGAGTTTTTATTGGTTTCAAAAGATTCGTTTCATGATTCTAGATTGTGGAAAGCATGAAATTGGGCGAAAAATACAAATTGTAAGAGCGCGGAAACTATTGTTTTGAGGATAGATATATGCCTACCTATATTCTTCTTTCAACCCTTACCGCTGAGGGAAGGAAGACAATTAAGGAAAAGCCATCAAGGATTAAAGAGGTTAACAAGGAAATCGAAGCATTTGGCGCCAAGGTTGTCTCTCAATACGCAGTGCTAGGACCTTACGACTTCGTAAACGTCGTAGAGGCACCTGACAACGAAACAATCACCCGTGTTTCTGTAGAACTTGGATCTCGCGGAACCATACAGATTATGAGCTTGCCGGCCATACCCATAGACAAATTCGTTGCCATGGCAAAGAAGAAATAGAAAGAAGCTTTCTCAATACCCTTCTCTTTTTTTGTTTTTTGGGCAACACATTTCGTATGGACCTCGTAGCTTTCTCGATAAAAATTTATGTGCATAGACAATAACTGGATGTAGCATGTGAGAGGTGTTGAGTCATGTGTCCAGACTTTGAAACAATTCTTTATGAAAGGAAGGATGGCATAGCCGTAATTATCCTCAACCGTCCGGAAGTATTGAATGCTTTAAACAGACAAATGAACATGGACCTCAAAAAGGCGTTCAAGGTGGCAAAGGAAGATGAAGAAGTTAGGGCGATAATCCTCACGGGCTCTGGGCGTGGTTTCTGTGCTGGCGCCGACATCAAGGATTTTGCCTCCGGAGCGACCCTAGAAGATTTCAAGAAACTAGTCGAAAAGGGTGGAGAAATAGAAAATATGATTTCTCCCTACGACTTAATAGACGTCGAGAAACCTATAATCGCTGCGGTAAACGGTGTTGCGGTGGGGTTTGGGATGAACGTCTGCCTCAACTGCGACATTGTAATAGCGTCGGAAAAAGCAAGCTTCGGGGAATTCTTTGTTAGAATGGCTTTGATTCCAGACATGAACGGAAGCTTTCTGCTCCCCATGTTAGTGGGATTGAACAAAGCCAAGGAATTGATATTCACGGGGGAGAGAATCGACGCCAAGGAAGCCGAACGAATAGGGCTGGTTAACAAGGTTGTTTCCGCAGACGAATTGATGCCCACAGTAATGGAGCTTGCAAAGAAGTTGGCTGAAGGTCCGCCGTTAGCTATTGGAATGGCTAAAAGGCTTATTCATGAAGGTTTCAGAGAACTCTTCGATGAGATGCTGCGAAAGGAAATTCTTTATCAGGCTCAACTCTACGCATCAGAAGATCATATGGAAGCGGCTATGGCTTTTCTGGAGAAGAGAAAACCAGTGTTCAAAGGACGATAGTTTCCCGTTATTTCATCTTAGATATCACGCTCCTCACAAATGCGTGTGCGCATATTTCCTTCACAAGATTGAAAATGAGGAGTGAAACAATGGAAAAATCTGACAGGTGCACCGAGGATTTGCAAGTCGGTGGCAACAATTTTAAGAAGGTCGGAATCAGCTTTGAAACTGAAATTTTGAAACACAGACACTAGAAAAAATAGGCGACACACGCGCATTTTCCGGCTCAATTCACACGATTTCTTTTGGTTAAACCAACTTCTTCTAACATGGCACGCGTAATGTTTTTTAATAAGTACATTTAGTTATGCCATAAAAGCGGAGGTCAAAACATGGCTAAAAGAAGCAAGAAAGAGAAAACTGCGGGTCGAGAACAGCATAGACAATTGAAAAGGGCTAAGAAGCTGCAAAAGAAACAGAAAAAGAACGTTGCGCTCCCTCAAAAGCATAGGAAGAACAAAAGATAGTTTTTTCATGTGCATGTACTCAGCGTTTATAGTTGCTGTCAGAATGGGGCAAAGTTGAGTTTGCAGTAATGCGCACATGAAACCTAGTAGCTAGATCTTCTTCTATTTGCCCAGCAATCTCGGCAATAAACTAGTCTGTTAGGGTCGGGTTTGAACGGAACTTCACACTCTTGGCCACAATCGGAGCAGACTGTTGTATGCATCTCTTGGGATTCTCTATATGATGTGTGGATATCACATTCCATTTCTTCTATTGCAGTTTTCGTTAAAGCTCTTATCCGGTTTAATTCTGCCATTTCTCCGTAGCCCACAAGTGTTATGGCGGTTCCCTCGCGTCCCATTCTAGCAGTTCGTCCGATTCTATGGAAATAGACTAGTGCGTCTAATGGGATGTCATAGTTTATTATATGGGTTATTCTTTGGATGTCTAGGCCCCTTGCAGCAACATCGGTTGCAACAAGCAGTTTTAGTTTTCCTTTTCTGAAAGAGTTGCTAACAAAGTCTCTTTGTGTTTGAGTGAAGCCAGCATGCAACGGTTTTGCGTCATATCCTCGCGCCCTTAGCCTGTTTGCTAGCATGCTTGTTCCTTTACGCGTTTTGCAGAATATTATAGCTCTTTCTATGTGGTTTTCGTCAAGAATGTTGCGTAGAATTTCAAATTTGTTTCTAGGGTTTACAACCATGTAGTACTGGTTTATCTGTGTAAGGGCTATTTCGTCTTTGCTTACAAGTATTTTTTCTGGTTTCTTCATGTATCTATGGCATATATTCATTACCGACTGGTCTATTGTTGCTGAGAAGAGGCTTGTCTGCCTGTTTGCTGGTACTTTTGAGAGTATGTATTCTATGTCATCTATGAATCCCATGTCAAGCATTCTGTCAGCTTCGTCGAGAACAACAATCTTCACCGATGCCAGATTTAGTGTTCCTCGTTTCAGATGGTCTATTATGCGACCTGTCGTGCCAACAACAATGTGGACGCCTCTTTCCAGTGCGCTGATTTGTCTTTGGAGGGGTTCTCCGCCGTAAACCGGTAAGACTTTCAACATTGAGTATCTACTGAATCGGCTTATATGATCTGCAACCTGCATGGCGAGCTCGCGTGTTGGCTCTAAGACTAAGCCCTGAACACTGTTGATTCTTGGGGTTAGGCTTTCAACCATTGGAATTCCGAAAGCTGCAGTCTTGCCCGTTCCGGTCTGTGCCTGCCCAATAACATCTTTCCCTTCAAGTAACGGGATTATTGCTTGAGCCTGAATCGGGAAAAGATTGCTGAATCCAATCTCTTCAATTCCTTTCATAACTTCTGAACTTAACGGCAAATCTCGAAAGTATTGTACTTGCATATATTTCATTTCTCCTGTCACAAAAATTTTGCACGCAGTTTTCAAAAGCCTTCAAAAGCTTCTTTAGTTCCAGCATGAATCAATGTGACAAACCCATAAGAAAGCAACCCTCATATAAAAAGGTTTAGAACGTGCCATGCTATATCATAAAAAGTTTTTACATGTATATCTAACAAATCAACATTTTAGAATATAGAAAATTAAAGCGCGCTAGGGTTTTTAGAAATTATAGCGCGCGCTTATTATTTTGATACGTGGTTTGCTTATACTCTTCCCTACGATAAATGATAGACGTATCACTTAGGAACGTTATTATTGGTAATCTTGCATGAACATTGTTAGGTAAGTGGCATAAAAGGGGTTATAGAAACCGTGAGAAGGACGTTAATGGGTGTCTCTACTATTTTTCTGTTACTTTCAACCGTAGCTTTCACTGGTTTCGTCGGGGTGAAGGGCGAGACAAATGAAGTGGGTTTCACAATCAAGACAAGCGTCACCTACTACAACAACAATGAAACAGAAAACTGGAACTTCACGGAAGAAGACCGCGCTATCGGCTTATTCATGAACAACACATGGCAAACAGTTCAGCTGATAAACCGTTCCTATCTCCTAGAAAACACCACCGTCGACGAAGACGAAAATCCAATCGCGATTTTGCAGTTTCCAGAATCAGAACTTAAACCCGGCGAAAACATAAGCTACATGGTCACGTACTCCGCCCTTTCAAAACCGCGCCAAATCCCAAACATAAAGGAAGAAGATTCAGGAATCCTTGAGGAAATTCCAGAGGAATTGAATAAAAGTTACTGTGTAGGAGGCGGTCCATGGCTGGTTAATGATCCGGAGCTTCAAGACTTAGCCCAAAATATAGCGGAAAATGAGGCAAATGTTCTAACGATTGTTAAGAAATTCGTTGAATGGATTAAAGAATATATCGACTACCCGGCACAGGCACATGAAGTTCCTTTATATCCCAATGAAACTTACGCTAAGGGTAAAGGAGATTGCGACGACCAAGCTATTCTTTTGATAACGCTCTGCCGCATTTGCGGGATCCCAGCATACCTTCAAGTCGGCTGTATATACCTTCCTACATATTTCGATGATAGCGAATATTGGGATGGCCACGTAAGAAACGTCTTAAAGGATATTGGATGGCACGGTTGGGCAATGGTGTATATTCCACCGTGGAAATGGCTACCCGTTGACCTCACCTACGCATTAGGCGGATATAGTGATCCCTTAAACGCAATAAAAACAGCCGTAGTCTCTTCCCAAAACACACTTCAGTACATGAACATTAGTCAAATGGATTATGTAGTCTCATCTCGAACGTACAGAGACTTTCTGAAAAACAATGAGTTCTATGTCTATACGCAAGATGAAATGATGGAAGCGCCTCCAACAAACCATGTAGAGGATACCCTTGAGTGGCTGTTTCCATGGATTCTTTTTGCAACAATAGTTGTGGTTGCAGTTATCACTGCACGAATTTTCATACGTATTCGGAGGGAAAAGCGGTTGAAGGAAGCAGAATTCAAACTTAATTCTAGTTTTGGATCATAGCAAACCCTTAATAAATGGATGTTTCCCATTCAGTTAACGTCACGAGAAAAACTTCATTAGGAGAGTAAAAGTCGGTTATGGCTAAGTTCAAAATAATAATCGCGGATCCAGAAACGGGTAAATCTCGGTCCATCGAGGTGGAGGAAACTCAAGCAGTTCCATTGATTGGTAGAAAACTTGGAGAAGTAATCGATGGATCCGTGGTCAAGATTCGTGGTCACAAGCTTAAAATAACTGGGGGGTCCGACAAGGATGGATTTCCCATGAGACCTAACATTCATGGGGGAGTTCGAATTGGTGTCATCTTAAGCGAAGGCGTGGGTTTCCATCCCTCCCAAAGGGGGGAGAGACAAAGAAAAACCCTTCGAGGCAACGTCATAACCGAAGAGATTGTTCAAATAAACATGAAGGTCGTTGAGAAGCCGAAGAAACGCGAAAAAGCAGAAAAACCGAAAGGAAAAAAGAAAGGAAAGGTGGCAAAGAAAGAAAAAGAAAAAGGTGAGTCAACTGAAGAAACTGCCCAAACAACCTGAAGTCAACATTGGAACCATTGGCCACGTGGATCATGGAAAAACCACTCTAGTAGAAGCTATAACCGGTGTTTGGGCAGCTAGACACAGCGAGGAGCTAAGACGCGGCATAACTATAAAGCTCGGTTATGCGGACGCTCCCATATACAAATGCCCCAAATGTGAACCTCCTCAATCCTACTCTACAGAGCCCACCTGTCTTCATTGCGGTTCCCCCGGCGAGTTCATTCGGGCAGTTAGTTTTGTAGATGCACCGGGTCACGAAGCCCTCATGGCAACCATGCTTTCTGGAGCAGCAGTTATGGATGGAGCCATACTGGTCATAGCAGCCGACGAACAGTGTCCACAGCCCCAAACTCGGGAACATCTAGCGGCCATCGAATTGGCAGGAGTAAAAAACCTTGTAATTGTACAAAACAAAATTGACATAGTTGACGAAAAACGAACGTTAGAGAGTTACAAGGAAATAGTTGAGTTTGTAAAGGGAACCGAGGCTGAAGGGGCACCTATCATTCCAGTTTCAGCTCAACACTCAGTAAACATTGATGCAGTTCTTCAAGCATTAGAAGAAAACATTCCCACTCCAAGTCGGGACCCAAATAAGCCTCCTAGAATGTATGTGGTACGCTCTTTCGATGTAAATAAACCCGGAACTTCTGTGGAGAAACTGGTGGGTGGGGTTATTGGAGGCAGCATCTTTCAGGGAATATTCAAAGCTGGAGACGAGATTGAAATTCGTCCGGGAGTTAGAGCCGAAAAACATGGAAAACCCCTTTATGAATCTCTCTTCACCGAGATTGTAAGCCTACACGCAGGCAGAAGAAAAGTTAAGGAAGCTCGATGCGGAGGCCTAGTGGGCATAGGAACCCTTTTAGATCCGTCTCTAACCAAAGCGGACGGTCTCATAGGAAATTTGGTGGGCAAACCAGATATGCTTCCACCAAATCGATCTGAATTAGCCTTGGACACTCATCTCTTTAAGCGGGCTATAGGAACTAAAGAGCTTGTGCAAGTTGACAGAGTAAATAAGGGTGAGCGGCTCCTCCTAGATGTTGGAACGACCATAACCGTTGGAAGCGTTGTTTCTATGAAGAAAGATATTGCTACTCTTCAGTTGGCGAGGCCTGTGTGTGCTGAAGAAGGCTCCAGAGTGGCTATAAGCAGAAAAATCGCTGGCAGATGGCGTCTCATCGGCTACGGAATAATAAAAGGATAGCTTAGCGGAAACTGCTGGTCTAAAGGCTAGCTTAGAAATTTATTGATAAAGCTATTATTCACTGATGCTCGGATTTCAGTGTCATGAGGGTTCTCAAAGCGTTTACATAGTTTTTGCTTCTTCTTCTTCTCGGATGCCCAGACTAGCGTAAATTGCGATTATTAATGCCAAGGGAAAGTCTATGAATATCAATATGAGCGAAACTAGATGCATCTTTAAGACTGTGCCGAAGACTACTGCAGCTGCAAGAAGTATTGCAAATAGGAGTAGAAGAAGGTATTTTATTCTTTTCATTCTATACTGCACTTTCATTTTTGGTCGCCACACTTTCTTTTGTTGTGATGTTAAATAAGTTTCGCTACATACTTAAATACGTAATTGTTTGGAGGAGGAGTAGAAATTTGCGAGTAAGTAAAAAAGAAAAGGTGAAAGTGATTTTTGACTCAAACTTCCTTTTTGTTCCTTCGCAATTTCAACTTGACATTTTCGAAGAACTGACCAACCTTCTAAATCAACGGCTTGATCCCATTCTTCTCGCCCCAACACAAAAAGAACTTCAAAAACTAGCTGAAGAAGGCTCTCCCAAAACGCGCCAACAAGCTTCGTTAGCGCTCAAACTAGCCGAAAAATGTCGCGTAGTCCATGTTGAAAAAGGCTTAAAGGAGCCCCATGATGATATAATTGTAAGAGTAGCAGCAAAGTGGAAATGTCCTGTTGCCACAAACGACAGGGAGCTTAGGAAAAGGCTAAGGAATCTGAGAGTTCCAGTCATTTTTTTGAGGCAGAGGCATCGTTTAGAGTTAGAGGGAGCAGTATAGTCTTATAAATGGGTTTATCACTTATTTGGAGGCAATAGTCATGGTTGCAAATGGAGGGGCATGCGTTAGTAGTAACCATAAGAATTGATCAACAAAATTGGGTGAGAATTATTTGTTCAAGCTCATAACTTTAGAAGACACCATTCGCATACCGCCGGAAAAGTTTGGAGAGAGTATCGATACTGTGAGTTACGAACAATTGAAGATGAAATATGAGGGCATGGTCGACGAGGAGCTTGGTTACGTCATAGCCGTTACCAAAATCAAGGTTAACCCCTTTGGAAAAATCATTCCAGGAGACGGGGCGACCTTTCATAAGGCTGAATTCTCTCTTCTCACATTCTTTCCAAAGATTCAAGAGGTTGTTGAGGGCGAGGTAGTTGAAATAGCCGATTTCGGAGCCTTTATCCGCATAGGACCCGTCGACGCTTTACTCCACGTATCCCAACTTATGGACGATTACATTTCCCATGACGAGAGGCAAGGAGTACTCATGGGCAAAGAAACAAGAAGAAAACTCACGACTGGTGACCGCGTAAGAGTTCGCATAACCGCTGTCTCTCTCGGCCGTGGTGGAGGTTCTGGAAAAATCGGTGTAACTGCTAGACAACCCTTTCTTGGAAAAATCGAATGGATCAGGAAGGAGATAGAAAAAATAGAAGGCGCCGAGGCTGCAAACTCAAAAGAGACTGAAACAGCTGGGGACTCAAAAACATGAGTGAAAAAGCATGTCGAGAGTGCCACCTCATATCTTACAAGTCCGTTTGTCCAAGTTGTAAAACCACCAGCCTAAGCGACGACTTCACTGGCTTGGTGATAATCATTGATCTCGAAGGCTCAGCTATAGCCCGCGCAATGAAAGTGAAGGAGAAAGGACGCTACGCACTCCGTGTAAGGTAGGTGAGCAAAATACGTCTCCTTACACCTACATTGCGCGAGAAATTAAAGGTGCCCCTAGGACTGTTGATTCAAGGTTCATTCGACGAAACTATGAAAAAGCTGAAAGAGTTGATCGAAAAGGAAAGACCGTCAATGGTTATTTCTGTGGGTGACGCGGTTTCCGATAACATGATGAAGCACGGCATTTCTTTACAAGTTTTAGTAGTTGACAACAAGATTATGAGAAACCCCATTAAGCCCATCGCAGTGGATGCTGACCAAACTTTACACGTAAAAAATCCTCCTGGAACTTTAACTGAAGAGACGTGGACTGTTATAAAAAAGGCTTTAAGAGGAAAGGGACGAACAAAGGTGTTGGTTGATGGCGAGGAAGACCTGCTTACCCTCGTAGCTGTGTTATGTGCGCCTGAAAACTCCCTTGTGGTTTATGGACAGCCGCACGAAGGAATCGTTGCAATTATGGTTACAGAAAAAACGCGAGAAAAGATGCGCCGTATCGTGGATGCCATGGAATTGTCTTCGAAAAGCTAAAGTAAGGGAGGCGCATCAAATCACAAGCTTACGGAAGTGTGTCAATGAAGGTTAAGATCATTTCCAAAGAATACCATCCTCTGCTGAAAAGGAAGGAAGTAACTTTCAAAGTTGAACATGCAGAAACTGGAGGAACTCCACATCGTTTTGAGGTTAGAAAACAGCTTGCAACCCTTTTGAAAACAGATCTTGAACTAGTTTACGTTAAGAAGATGGAGACAAAAACAGGAACAATGACCGCTGTTGGCGAAGCTAACGCTTATGATTCCATCGAACAAGCGAAACTCGTGGAACCGAAACACATAGTGGCTAGAAATGTGCCTCCAAAACCGCCGGAAAAGGCGGAAACGCCAGAAAAACCAGAAGAACCGAAAGAGAAGAAGGAGGAATCATAGGTGACTGAAGAAGAGATTGAAAAAACTGAAGAGAAAAAGGCTAAAAAAAGGAGAAAAGGCGTTTTCTCCTATTACAAAGTTGATGAAAAGGGGCTTAAACGGTTGCTTCCCGTTTGCGAGCGGTGTGGGTCAGGCTACTTTATGGCTGATCATGGTGATCGTTACACCTGCGGACATTGCGGGTTCACGCAGTACAAGCAGGCTGAAACGAGCACGTGACTCATGCTTAAATCTTGAAACTCCTATAGAATTAGGTGGATTAGGCGTAGAAGATGGTTAACGTAAGGGTTTTTGTAAACAACATTTCTGCGGAGCGTTTTTGGGATATTGAAAAGCCTATTCCTCCTGTTCAGGTAGCTACAAACCTTAATGTTGTGGGGATCAACGAGAAACGTGAAGGCATGCTAGAAGTTCCTTTTGTTTTTACTATAAATTATACTCCGGCTGTGGCTCAAATTAGCTTGAAGGGGAAGAGCCATGTGACGGGATCAAAGGATGAACTTAAGCAGATTCGTGACTCGTATAAGGATAAAAAGCCTCCACCACCGATTATTGTTCAATCCATATCCAACGTCGTATTCTTAGAATCGGTGATTGTCTGCCGAACCTTAAACATCCCTCCTCCCATACCTCTTCCAAAGATTCCTCCAGCCACGAAAAAGAAGCCATCTGAACCAACCTACCGAGCTTAAGGCCACAAACTAGCCACTTTGGAGAAACGGGCCTCTAAAAACCAGCAACTAAACAGCAATCTCGTCTTTCTTCTGTGCTTACAATCTACCTGAAAAGGATTCTACCATTTCTAGTTACGATTCTGAGTCTTCTCTACGACATGTCATTGTCCTAGATGTGGGAAGATAGTTATTTTCATTGGTGTGTTTCTTTTGATACATTTTGTCGCGCTTCGCCTGCATCCACTCGATGGGGCGTGCATGATTTTCATGTCCATTTACATTCATATTGGTAAAAAAATCAATAGCCTTAATTTGATTTAATAGATGATTCTTCCATAAACCTTAAGTGTTTAACCTACGAATATAACATGAAGGGAAAGGAGTTTCAAGGATTACACAGATTCCTTTAGGGCTATTTCATAACTATCTTAGGGTTTTCCCTTCAGAGCGCCGAGTGAGGGGCGCAATGATGCGCGCGCAACTGAAAGGAGAGTGAAGGGAAACGCAAAAAGTCAAAACTTCAGCGTTAATGGCTCTACTCGTCATCTGGCTTATAATCAGCGTATTTCCAGTAAACGTTTCGTGTGAGCCGCCTGAAGTTGAAGGATGGACTTTGACGGTTGACAGGGGACCCATAACAGGTAACCCTGATCTTGTAGAATACGTTTGGGTCGCGAATAGAACTCCCTATGGTTTGTACGACAAGATAGCGGTACATAGAGTGATGAGATCAGATTTGACAATGGGAGAGTGTGTGGTGTTCATTTTACCTGGTACTTGGTCCAGTGGAGAGCAGTTAGTTCACGTGAGAAAGGATGGAATTCAATACGGCATTCCGGATGCAGATAAATCAATTTTACTCTACTTAGCA
>Ga0209636_10000098_pt1 | contig 66628 bp, 75 predicted proteins | sample DeeMarSWOR152_54_FD_187464 | JGI IMG/M metagenome (GOLD analysis project Ga0209636, IMG submission 187464) | Marine sediment microbial communities from White Oak River estuary, North Carolina - WOR-1-52-54 (SPAdes) (version 2) | ecosystem: Environmental > Aquatic > Marine > Intertidal zone >...
TCCATTCTGGGGTTCACTCTAATGGCACGGGTTACCCCTAGTTCTACTCCTAATTCCCTTATCAACTCTGTTCTGGGCCTAATGCCTGCCGCCATGACAACTAAATCCGCTTTTATTTCTTCGCCTCCTACCCTTATGCCTTCAACCTTATCTTTTCCCAGAATTGCATCTGCGCGCTTACCTATCACTACCCTAACACCGCGTTTCTCTATTTCCTTCTGTGCATAATCAGCCATATCATCATCAAATATTGCAGGGAGAATATACGGCACAACTTCAATGAGCGTCGTTTTAATCTTATTCACTACTAAGGCATACACTGTTTCCAAGCCAATGAACCCAGCACCGATAACGACGGCGTTTTTAGCCGTCTTCATGGCCTTTTGAATAGCCCTTCCATCATCCAGAGTTCTAAGTGCAAAGACCCCTGGAAGGTCATGGCCCTCAATCGGTATAACAAATGGCTCGGCTCCAGTGGCGAGGATCAATGAATCGTATTCTAGTGTTTCAGAGTTTCCTTTCTTGTCTTCGATTAGGGCAGTTTTGTCCTCGGCATTGATAGACTTGACCGTGGTTTGAAGGCGCAAATCGAACTTCATGATTCTATAGTGGGATGGAGGAAAGGCTGTGAGGTCTTCAAAATGGGGTATTTCACCCGCTAATACATAGGGTAAACCGCAGCGAGAGTAGGCTGGATATGGCTCCTTCTCTATTAAGGTTATTTTGGCCTCAGGATCTGTTTTGCGGGTTGCATTGGCCGCGTGAACACCAGCAGCGTTAGCGCCAATGATTACTATTTTCCTAGGCAAGCTCTTAATCTCCTAGACTTGTTCACTCAAGAGAAACTATATACGGTTCATCCCTTCTTTATATCTGTTATTCTGCAGCACCATAAGAACCCCTTAAATAATTGTATAAAAATAGTCGTATAATCTTAGTCAGCAGTTCAGGTTTGGTTGGTATGGAGGAGATTAAGACTTTCAAAGATTTGACCAGAGAAGTGGTTGAGAAGCAAATATGCGGTAAGTGTGGCGGATGCGTCTCCTTCTGCTCAGCAGGAGAACTCAACGCCTTAGAAATGGGCGAGAACGACTTGCCGCGATACATCAATGAGGACAGGTGCCTAAAATGTGGAATATGCTACCTCATATGCCCCCAAACAGACACTTTAAATGTGGAGCTTCGGGAAAAGTTTGGTTGGAAGCAGCCCATAGGCAATTTTCAGAGGATAACCTCCGCTCAGACAACCAACAAGAAGGTAAAGAAGATTTGCACAGACGGAGGGGTGGTGACCTCTCTCCTCCTATACTTATTGGATCACAACCTGATAAATGGCGCCGTTGTCTCAAAAAAGACGGGACGTTTCGCTAGAAAGGCAGTAATCGCCAGAACAACGGGGGAACTCATAGAAGCAGCCGGCTCTACGTTCTCAGGTTCTCTCCACTTGGAAGAGTTGGGGGGAAAATATACCACTTACACTCCGATCCTGTCCACGGTAAAGAGCTTAGAGAAAAAATATCTGCGGGACATAGCCGTGGTTGGAACTCCATGCCAGATAAACGCAATCCGAAAGATGCAGTGCCTCGGGATCATCCCAGCCCACCTCATAAAATATACAATAGGGCTTTTTTGCATAGAAAACTTCTCCTTTGATGACGTAGCGAGAGAAAGATTAGAGAAGAAACTCGACATCAATATGGAGGATATTGTCAAACTAAACATCAAGGACGACTTCATAATCACCCTCACCAAGGGCGTGGCAATTCATGTCCCATTAGAAGAGATAGATGAAGTTGCGCGCCAAGCATGTTTTGCGTGTCAAGACTTCAGCAACGAGTATGCCGACATCTCGGTTGGAGGACTTGGTTCACCCGATGGATACACTACAATCCTCATGAGAACAGAACTAGGTGCATCAGTCTACGATGAAGCCCTTCGTAAGGGTTACATCCAAGAGAGAACCTTCGAAGATGCGGAGGAGAGTAAGCTGGAGAAGACGAAGATGTTGGCCAAGGTCGTCTCCTTTTCTAGAAGAAAGAAGATGAGAGCCAAGGAGAGGCTCTCGGAATTGGCTGGGGGAGAAGCCGTTGGAGGAAAAGCCTAAGGCGGTTCTGGTTATTGGTGGTGGAATAGCGGGCATTCAGGCGGCCCTTGATCTCGGAGATATGGGAATAAAGGTGCATCTGGTTGAGAGGAAGCCGAGCATAGGGGGGAGAATGGCTCAACTCGACAAAACTTTTCCGACAAATGACTGCTCCATTTGTATACTCGCTCCTAAACTGGCTGATTGTTTCAGACACCCAAACATCACCCTCCACACACTATCAGAAGTCAAAGACGTAACGGGTCAGGTAGGAGATTTCTCGGTAAAGTTACGCAAGTATGCCAGATTTGTTGATGAAAAGAAGTGTGTCAACTGTGGGGACTGTGCCGCAAAATGCCCCGTAAAGGTGCCTGACGAGTTCGATATGAGGCTCAGAAAGAGGGAGGCGATATATCCATACTACCTTCAAGGAGTTCCAGCGGTAATGGCTATCGACAGGGAAAACTGCCTTTACTTGACGAGAGGCGTGTGCAGGATCTGCGAGAAGTTTTGCACTAGAGAGGCGATAGACTTTGAGCAGAAGGACACGGATATAACGTTGCACGTTGGCGCCATCATCGTCGCCACTGGTTTTGACCCTTACGATCCTTCTGGGATCCCCCAATATGGTTACAAGAGGTACAGAAACGTCATCGTTTCTTTGGAATACGAGCGGTTGATATGCGCTTCAGGACCCACTGGAGGGCACCTCCTAAGACTTTCAGACAATAAACCCGCAGAGAAAATAGCTTTCGTCCAGTGCGTCGGGTCTAGAGACCTCAAAAACAACCGTTACTGCTCATCCGTCTGCTGTATGCATGCAACCAAGGAAGCCATGCTCGCCTACGAACACAACCCCAAGGTGAAGTCTTACATATTCTACATGGATCTCAGAGCAGCGGGGAAGGGCTTTCAAGAGTACATAGCGAGGGGAGAGCGAGAGTATAACATATCATACGTCAGAGGAAGAGTAGCCAAGATCACCGAAGACCATGACGAGAACCCCATAATTTGGTACGAAGAAACCCAAAGCTCTAAAACAAAGAAAACGACCGTAGACCTCACGGTTTTGGCGACAAGCCTGATGCCGAGGAGGGGCGTACAGGAACTAGCAAAAGTCCTAGGCGTCGAGCTTGACGAGTATAACTTCTTCGAGACAGACCCTCTTAACCCGCTGGACACAACGAGACCAGGAATATTCGTGTGCGGCTGCTGTCGGGAACCAACTGACATACCAGAGTCCGTAGCCCAAGCGAGTGGAGCATCTGAGAGGGCTGCAGAAACGGTGATGAGGTGACGAGGGCTTGAATGAAGTGCGAGTCGGCGTTTTCGTCTGTCACTGCGGCACGAACATAGGAGGGTTCCTGGATGTCCCGGGGCTCGCCAAATACGCCTTGAGTTTGCCTCACGTTGTTTTCGCGAAGGACAACCAGTATACGTGCTCCGAGGCTGGATTGACAGAAATAAAAAACGCAGTAGCTGAAAACAAGCTGAACCGCGTGGTCGTAGCCTCTTGCACCCCTAGGACTCATGAGCCCCTATTCAGGTCAACTTGCAAGGAGGCAGGATTGAACCCGTACCTCTTTCAGTTCGTCAACATAAGGGACCAGTGCTCTTGGGTTCACATGCACGAGACGGGGAGGGCAACCGAAAAGGCGAAAGCCCTCATAAGGATGGGAGTCGCAAGGGCAGTGTTGCTGGAGCCCTTGGAAGAGACCGAGGTTGACGTTAATCCCTGCGCTTTGGTGATTGGTGGAGGAATAGCGGGGATGACCTGTGCGCTCAGCTTGGCTAGCAGAGGCTTTGAGGTGAAACTGATAGAGAAGGAGAACCGGTTAGGCGGAATTTTGAGCAGCCTCTACAAGCTTTACCCAACGCACGAAAATGCCTCAAATTTGGTTCAGGCGAAGGCAAAGAAGATTGAGAAGAACCCGAAGATAGAGGTTTTGACATCTTCCGAAGTTAAAGAACTCAAGGGCTTCGTCGGCAACTACGATGTCACGGTAAAACATGGAGAAAAGGAGAGGTTATTCAAGGCTGGAGTGATCGTAGTAGCAACAGGCGCTGAGGAATTCAAGCCCGTGGGCATGTACGGCTACGATGGAGAAACGGTTATCACCCAGATGGAACTGGAACGAATATTTAAAGAAGGAAAGCTCAACGCCGACACGGTTGTGATGATCCAGTGCGTAGGGTCTAGGAACGAAAAAAGAGCTTACTGCTCCAAGGTTTGCTGTCCAACTGCCCTCAAAAACGCCATGCTGATTAAGGAAGCTAACCCAGACAGTCAGGTTTTCGTGCTCTACAGAGACATGGTGACGCAAGGAACAATATATGAGGATTATTATGGAAAAGCGAGAGAAACCGGCATAACTTTCATAAAATACTCACCGGAAAGGCAACCGGTCCTCGAAAATAAGTCAGTGAGAGTTTACGATGAGCTCTTAGGCGAAGAACTCAGCCTGCCTTATGACCTCGTTGTGCTGTCGACGCCCATGATCGCCCGCAACGACGCCAGAGACCTCGCACAGAAACTGAAAGTGCCAGTGGATGAGAACGGCTTCTTCCTAGAGGCCCACGTGAAACTTCGACCCGTCGACTTTGCAACAGACGGCATCTACATGTGCGGCTGCGCCCACTGGCCAGCCAATGGCAGCGAGAGCATTTCCCAAGCGTACGGCGCAGCCTCTCGAGCGTCCATACCTATGTCCGTTGGACATGTGAAAACTGAGCCGCTAATTCCAGTGGTTAATGAGGATGAATGCTCCGGCTGCAGCTTGTGTGAGATGACCTGCCCCTTCAATGCAATACGGGTTGAAGAGACCGAGAAGGGAAGGAAAGCAAAGGTGATAGCCGCTTCCTGCAAGGGTTGCGGGGCATGTGGAGCGGGATGCCCTCAAATGGCGATCACCATGAGGCACTTTACAGATGAGCAACTTCTTGCGCAGGTAGTTGCCCTAGCGGAGGTGGCACCTTGAGCCTTAAAGAAGGCTTTGAACCAGACATCCTCGGTTTCCTCTGCAACTGGTGTTCCTACGCCAGCGCAGACTTGGCGGGAGTCAGCCGTATGCAGTACCCTCCAAACGTGAAGGTTATTAGGGTGATGTGCTCAGCGAGGGTGGATCCAACTATCGTTGTTGAAGCTTTCATCCAAGGACTAGACGGCGTTATGGTCTTGGGCTGCCACCTAGGAACCTGCCATTACATGACTGGAAACTACTACACGGAAAGAAGGATGAAAACGACCAAAAGCGTCCTGAAGAAGGTGGGGTTGTCTTCTGAGCGGTTGCTGGTTGATTGGGTGTCCGCGGCTGAGGGTGAACGTTTTGCAACTCTGGTGAGAAAATTCACAGAAAAGGTGAGGAAACTGGGTCCGCTGGGCAAAGAAACGGATCTGAAACCCGAACAGTTGAAGACGCGCTTAACTGCAGCCAAGGAGGCTCTCGCCCAAGAGAGGATCAGATGGCTTGTAGGCAGGGAAAGGGAGCTTGTAGAGGAGAAAAACGTCTTCGGAGAGAAGGTCTCTCAAGAAGAGTTCGACCAACTGATGCTCCAAACCGTCGAGAAGGAGCTCGCGAAAAGAAGGCTTCTCCTCTCCCTAGGAGAAGACGCTCTCTCTGTCAAAGAGATAGCCAAGAGAGTGAAGGCTTCTCCGAGGGAGGTGCTGAGAAACATGGTCTCTCTCGAGCACGACGGGTTGGTTTCTGTCGTGGGAATTGAAGGAAACAGCCCTAAGTATCGGAGAGCTGGAGGATAACAAACATGAGCTCGCGAACCCCGGTTTCTGAAGCAAACAAGGTAGGTTCAGTGCTGGTTGTAGGTGGAGGAATTGGAGGGATACAGGCGGCGCTCGACTTAGCAGAGTCAGGTTTCAAAGTTTACGTAGTGGATAACTCATCGGCTATAGGCGGGGTCATGGCGCAGCTGGACAAAACCTTTCCAACCAACGACTGCTCCATGTGCATTCTGTCCCCAAAGCTCGTGGAATGCGGAAGACACTTGAACGTTAAAGTTTTAACATGCTCCGAAGTCACCGGAATTTCTGGAGAAGCAGGCAACTTCACCGTCTCACTGAGGCAACGACCAAGATACGTCGACATCGAGAAGTGCACTGGGTGTGGGCTGTGCGCCAAGTTCTGCCCAGTCGACGCCGTAGACGCTTTCAACAAAGGCTTGAGTGAAAGAACCGCGATTCACATCAACTACCCGCAAGCCGTTCCCTTGGTGTACATGATCGACAGGGAAAAGTGTGTAGGCTGCGGGCTCTGCAAAAACGTTTGTCTAGCCGACGCCATAAACTACGCAGATCAAGAGAAAGAAGTTAAGTTGAACGTCGGCGCGGTTATTCTAGCCCCCGGCATTGAGGAGTTTAACGCCAAGTTAAAGAGTGAGTACGGCTACGGAAGATACTCCAACGTGGTCACGAGCATCGAGTTCGAGCGCATTTTAAGTGCTTCTGGACCATTCATGGGGCGTGTGCAGAGGCCCTCAGACGGAGACATCCCAAGGAAAATTGCTTTCATACAGTGCATCGGCTCTAGGGATGTTTTGTGTGGAAACGGCTATTGCTCTTCGGTTTGCTGCATGTACGCCACGAAGGAGGCGGTTATAGCCAAAGAGCACATGAGCCAAGTTGAACCCACGATCTTCTATATAGACCTGCGGACCTACGGTAAGGACTTTGATAAGTATATTGAGAGAGCTAAGGACGAGTACGGAGTTAGGTTTGTCAGGTGCAGGGTGTCCGGAGTAGAGGAGATGCCTAAGTCTCAAAACCTAAGGATAGGGTACGAAACCGAAGACGGAAATCTATGCGAGGAAGAATTCGACCTAGTCGTCCTATCGGTCGGCTTCACACCTTCCGAGAACGTTAAGAAGCTGGCGAAAAACCTCGGCGTTAAGCTGAACAAGCAAGGTTTCTGCAAAACCCAACCTTTTCATCCCGTGGCAACCCGTAAGCCCGGAGTGTTCGTCTGCGGCATGTTCTCCGCGCCCAAGGATATCCCTGAAACCGTTACTCAAGCCAGCGCCGCAGCAGCCAGCGTTGGCACAGTGCTTTCTTCGGCGCGAGGAACCCTAGTGAAGAAGAAGGAGTATCCAAAAGAGCTGGATGTTAGGGGTCGACCCCCGAGGATAGGGGTTTTTGTGTGTCACTGCGGCATCAATATTGGAGGGGTTGTCGACGTTCCAAGCGTTATGGAGTACGCTCAAACTCTCCCAAATGTCGTCCACGCCTGCGACAACCTCTATACGTGCTCCTCAGACACTCAAGAGATAATCAAGAAGAGAATACACGAATACGGACTGAACAGAGTCATAGTAGCCTCATGTTCACCCCGAACCCATGAACCACTATTCCAAGAAACGATAAAGGAAGCCGGCCTGAACCGGTACCTCTTCGAGATGGCGAACATCCGCGACCAATGTTCCTGGGTGCACATGCATGATCACGAAGCCGCCACCGAGAAGGCGAAGGACTTAGTGAGGATGGCGGTAGCGAAGGCTCGAATGATAGAGCCGTTGGAAAGGCTTTCTCTTGATGTTACCCGCCGGGGTCTCGTCATCGGGGGAGGATTGGCAGGGATGACCGCGGCTCTAGCCCTAGCTGAGCAAGGCTTTGAAGTTGACTTAGTGGAGAAGAACAAGGAGCTTGGAGGTTTCCTCCGTAAAATACACTACACGCTGGACAGCGGCGATACCCGACAGTACCTAAGAGCCATGATCAAAAAGGTAAACTCGAACAAGCTGATCCGAGTCCTCTCCAACGCAAGGGTCGAGAGCGTCTCCGGCTACGTGGGAAACTTCAGAACCACTGTAACCTTAAACGGGGGCAGCGAAGCGAAAAAGGAGCTAGAGCACGGAGTCATCATTGTGGCAACTGGAGGCGAAGAATACCATCCGAACGAGTACCTCTATGGAAAAGACCCCCGTGTATTGACGCAACTGGAATTGGAGAGCAGAATCGCGACTGGCAACGAAAAGCTCGGCACCGTGGTGATGATCCAGTGCGTAGGGTCTAGGAATGACGAACGCCCATACTGCAGCAGAATGTGTTGTGGAGAGGCGGTTAAGAACGCCCTGAAGATAAAGGAGAAAGACCCAGACGCTAACGTTTACGTCCTGTACCGAGACATAAGAACGTACGGTCTGATGGAAGAACACTACAGGAGGGCTCGCGAGGCTGGAGTGGTCTTCATCCGCTACGAAGAGGATAACAAACCGAAGGTTGCCAAAGCCGCGTCAGGAGGAAAAGGCTTGCAAGTGTCAGTTTTTGAACCAATCATCCAAGAAGACGTCATCATAGACGCAGACCTCGTCGTTCTGAGCGCAGCCGTGGTTCCACCCAAAGAAAACGAGGTTCTGGCTAAGATGCTGAAGGTTCCCGTAAACGAAGACGGATTCTTCTTAGAGGCACATGCTAAGCTTCGACCAGTTGACTTCGCCACAGAAGGCATCTTCGTGTGCGGAATGGCCCACTCGCCGAAATCCATAGAAGAGAGCATCTCTCAGGCGAAGGCCGCAGTTTCTAGGGCGTCTACGCTGCTGACGAAAGACACGATCGAGGCTGAGGGCATCATCGCCACGGTCAACCCGGACAGGTGCACAGCGTGCGAACTCTGCATACTAGTATGCGCCTACAACGCCATAGAAATCGAAGAAACCAAGAGGGGAAAAACAGCAAAGGTGAACAGCGCCCTTTGCAAAGGATGTGGTGCGTGCGCCGCTACTTGCAGGTGCTCGGCAATAGACGTCAAGGGCTTTACCGACATGCAGATGAACCTGATTATAAACGCGTTGAGGTGACCAAAGTGAAAACTGCTGAAAAAGAATGGAACCCGAAGATACTAGCTTTCCTGTGCAACTGGTGCAGTTACGCTGGAGCAGACCTTGCTGGAATAAGCAGGATGCAGTATCCCCCCAACATAAGGGTCGTCCGAGTTCCCTGCTCTGGAAGGATCAACCCGTACTTTATCATAAAAGCCCTTCAGCGCGGCTGGGACGGAGTCTTAGTCTCAGGATGCCACCCCGGCGACTGCCACTACATCAGCGGGAACCTCGTGGCAAGAAGGAGATTTGCTGTTCTTAAGGACCTGCTGGAATACCTCGGGATTGAGCCCGGAAGAGTAAACTTCTCGTGGGTCTCTGCTGCTGAAGGTGAAAAGTTTGCTAATGTTGTAAAGGACGTGGTAGAAAAGGTGCAAGCCCTAGGACCTGCTGAAAGACTGGTGAAGAGGTAGTGCCGCATGGAGAACCTTGAAAGTTCAATAAGGGACATCGCCAGAAAGCTTCTCAGCGACAAGAAGGTTGACCTGATAATTGGATACGAGCAAGGAACACTGCCGCTCCGTACCACTCCGTGCTTTGTGGATAAGGTGGAAGACGTTCAAAAGCTCGTTTGGAACGCAAGTTGCGACGCTAATCTTTCAAAATACTTGGTGGACAGAAAGGAAAAAGTAGGCGTTGTCGCAAAGGGCTGTGACGCACGCTCAATAGCGGTTTGCATTGTTGAAAAACAGATCCCGAGGGAAAACGTGGTTATTATAGGCGTTCCCTGTCTAGGGGTCATTGACAGAAAGAAGGTAGAGGCGAAACTTGGTGGTAAAGAGGTTTTGGAGTCCATCGTTGAGGGCGAACAGATCAGGGTTAAGGGGGAAGGCTTCGAGTTTGTCTTACCGAAAAAAGATTTCCTTTGCGACTCATGCCTAACCTGCAGGCACAGGAATCCACCTATTTACGATGTGTTTGTAGGGGAAAAGGTGCCTGAAACGCCGGAGGTCAACGAGTTCGCTGAGGTTTCTGATCTTGAATCGAAATCAGTGGAGGAGAGGTGGGCGCACTTTAAGGAAGAATTAAGCAAGTGCATTAGGTGCTACGCTTGTAGAAACGTTTGTCCCCTCTGCTACTGCAAAATGTGCTTCGTCGACCAGACGATGCCCGCCTGGTTCGGCAAAACGAACGACCTCTCAGACACGATGATTTACCACATTGTCCGTGCATTCCACGTGGCGGGAAGATGCGTTGACTGTGGAGCCTGCAGTCGAGCCTGCCCGATGGACATAAACTTGAGGGAACTCGTGAAGAAAACCGAGAAGATCATGAAAGAACGGTATGACTACGAGTCGGGACTCAGCCTAGAAGAAGTTCCACCGTTGGGAGAGTTCAAAATGGACGACTCTCAGGAGTTCATCAAGTGAAACGGCGGTGTTTCGAATGAAGTGGAAGGTCCTAGAAAAAAGCAAAATTCCCGTTCTCATCGAAGAGTTGACTAGAGAATATGAGGTTTTCGCGCCAGTTAAGAAGAATAGTCTCGTCTCCTTTGAAAGGGTCTCATCTGGAAATGAAATTTACCTAGGCTTTCAGAACACAAAGAAGCCACCTAAAGAGGTTTTCTTTCCACAAACTGAAATCTTGTTCACCTACAGGGTCGGCAAGAAAGGCGTAGAAATAGAGGAACACCCGGCTCCGAGGAGAAAAAGGGTGTTGTTGGGCGTCCGCTCCTGTGATGCCAGAAGCTTCGTTTTGCTCGACAAGGTCTTTTCTTCTGGGGAATACAAAGACTTGTATTATTTAGAGAAGAGGAAGAACACGACCATAGTCGGTTTGGCATGTAATCACCCTTTGAGTACGTGTTTCTGCACGTCCATGGGAGGAAGTCCTTTCGGAAAAGAGGGCGTGGACCTGCTTCTCCAAGAATTAAACGGCAAGTATCTGTTAGAAGCCGTCACGGAAAGAGGCATGGAGCTAATTGAGAAGTTTCCGTGGTTAATGGATGCAGAGAAAGGGGACATAGAGAAGGCGAAGAGGCTATTCGAAGACGCTGAGAGAGCCATCAGGTCTAAGGTGTCCGTTGAAGGCGTGAGCGAGAAGCTTGACAGAATGTTCGACGACCCAATGTGGGATCAGATACACCAGAAGTGCGTAGGCTGCGCAGTCTGCACCTACCTTTGCCCCACCTGCTGCTGCTTCGATATCCTAGATGAAGGGACGAACGAAGGGAAAAGGGTTAGAATCTGGGACACATGCCAATCCCCCTTATTCACACTAGAAGGTTCTGGGCATAACCCTCGGCCCTCAGGAAAGGAGCGGATGAGACAGAGGATCATGCACAAGTTCGATTATGTCGTCAAGAATTTCGGCGAAGGCTTCTGCGTGGGATGTGGAAGGTGCATCAGGGAGTGTCCGGTCAACCTTGACATCAGAGAAATCGTTAAGAAAATATCGACTTGGCAGGTGTAGTATAGAATGAGCAACCCATATATCCCAAACCTCGCGGTCATCAGAAAAATCATAACAGAAAACGAAGTGAACGACATTAAGACGTTTGAGCTAGTTTTCCAAGACCCAGAAGCGATGAAGAACTTTAAATATAGATGTGGTCAGTTTGCGGAAATCTCTGTCTTCGGCGCTGGAGAGTGCCCCATAGGCATAGCCTCATCCCCCACGGACGAGGATTGCATTCAATTCACCGTGAAAAAGGTCGGAGTCGTCACCACAGCCCTGCACAACTGCGAGGAAGGAACAGTTGTAGGAGTCAGAGGGCCATTCGGCAACGGGTTCCCGCTGGAGAGGATGGAGGGTCGCAATGTTGTTATTGTTGGAGGGGGGTTCGCCTTCACGACGCTGAGATCGCTGATCAAATTCATCCTTCATGATGCCAACAGGGACAGATTCAAAGACGTGATGGTCGTCTACGGAGCCCGCAACCCCGGTGAGCTCATCTACAAATACGACCTTGAAGCTTGGGGGAAGAGGGATGACATCAGCCTCAACGTGACCATAGACAGTGCTGTTCCTAGCTGGACTGGGCGGGTAGGCTTTGTTCCGGCTGTTCTCAAGGAGGTTGCTCCAAGCTCAAGCAACGCTACGGCGGTTGTCTGCGGCCCACCAATAATGATAAGGTTTACCATGCCGGTTCTTAACGAGCTCGGCTTCCCCCATGAAGACGTCTTCTTGTCGCTTGAGATGAGGATGAAGTGCGGCATCGGAAAGTGTGGAAGGTGCAACATCGGAGAAAAGTTTGTTTGCAAAGACGGCCCGGTTTTCGCCTATAAAGAGCTTCAGATGATGCCGAAAGAATACTGAGCGCCCGAATCGCTATTTGAAAACGTGTGGATGCTGTGGAACAGATTTGGGAAAACCTATGCTGGAATCTCTTCACACGTCGCTTGAGGAAATCTGCCGATTCTCACCTAGCTTGTCTAGCTTTCCTTCAGTTTCTTGTGCCATTCCACCGACGCGTTAAAATCCATGAGGTTTTTCAATTCTGCGTCGAGATCCGTTGGAGTTATGACTAAGAGCCATCCCTCGCCGTAAGGGTTCTCATTGAGCAGTTCCGGTTTTGACCCTGCTTCTTCATTGACTTTGTCGATGGTGCCGCTTATCGGCGCGATGAGATCGGATACAGCCTTTACAGATTCCACGGTTCCGAAGGGCTCGCCCACTTTCAACCTGTCTCCTGCGCTTGGAAGTTCAACGAAAACGACTTCGCGGAGTTGCTTTTGAGCATAGTCGGTTACGCCGATTCTGACTTTGCTGCCTTCCACTTTGAGCCACATCCATTCCTTGGAATAGTAGAGCCCCTCAGCAACTTCATAGTCATCCACTTTAACCAATCTTTCCACCTCTCGACTAACATACAATGCTCTTTGTTTTAAAATTAACTATACGTTCAGACGCTTGTTTAACCAAACCATTTAAAATCGGTGCTCATTTATAGATTCAAACTCGCTGAGACTTGGCGATGAGTGAGACGCACTTGCCTGAAAAAATTCGGGTTTCCTTTGGCTCCGCGGTGGTCCTCGGTTTAACGAAAGGCCGGTTAGATGCCAAGCCCACAACCGTTTATCTACTTACATACCGTCGGGGAAAGTGTTCCGCCAACTGCAGCTTCTGCCCCCAAGCTAAAACAAGCAAAGGTAGAGTGGATATGCTTTCGAGGGTGATTTGGCCCCCGTTCCCAACCGTAAAGGTGCTTTCAGCTGTAAAGCCTGCTTATGAGGCGGGTGCAATTAAGCGGGTGTGCATCCAAGCGCTGAACTACCCAAAAGTTTTCAACGACCTAACGAACCTCATAGAAGCTTTGCGGTTACGTGTAGATGTGCCTCTCTCCGTGTGCTGTCAGCCCCTGAACCGCGATAAGATGGAAAAACTTAGGGACATCGGCGTAAACCGGATATGCGTGCCCATGGACGCTGCAACAAAACCGCTTTTCGACAGGGTTAAAGGCTCCCTAGTTGGTGGACCCTACGTTTGGGAGGAACAACGTCGCGTATTGAAGGAAGCCGTCGCAGTCTTCGGCAGAGACTCAGTGTCAACTCACCTCATAGCTGGTTTAGGCGAAACCGCCAGAGACCTCGTCGAGATGATTCAGTGGTGCGTTGATTTAGGCGTTTATCCCGGCTTGTTTTCGTTTACGCCCATCAAAGGAACCAGCTTGGAAAGTTGTCCACAGCCGCCGTTAAGGTACTACCGAAAGGTTCAGACGGCTCATTTTTTAATAACCCGCTGGAAAACGCGGTTTGAAAACATGAAGTTCGATGGGCACGGTTGCCTCGTTGATTTCGGCGTCCCTAAGGCGGAACTGAAGAGTACAATCAGATCCGGTTTTCCCTTTGTCACTTCTGGTTGCCCCGGCTGCAATCGACCCTACTACAATGAACGGCCAGGCGGACCCCTTTACAATTATCCAGTTCTCCCTTCGCCGGAGGAAATTACAGAAATAGAACAGCAAATGGGCATTACATGGTTTAGTTTTTATTTGAGAGAAGGATTAGCCTCGTAACAGATATTTCAATAGGTAATCTGCTATTAATGGCGCTACTCTTATACCTACGTATACGAAGATTGTGATTACTATTAGTTCTATTCCTAGCTTTAGATTGAGGTTGCCAAGGAGCAGTGCAGCCCCGACATCTAACGTTGCTGCCAATAAAACCGTTGCTCCTACTCCGAAGTGTTGCAATGTGTAGAATAGCATGAGGAATAGAGGGATTCCGAGTATGCAGCTAGAGAAATCATCAGATACGGGTTCAAACCGCTAATTTTAGTCTGGGTAGCCATCATGGCAGTCATTCTCGGACATGTAACGTACAAGGCGAAAGCCACGGATGCAACGATCAGTATGGATATACTCATATACGGATCACCTTCTTTTCTTCCTTTATCTATATTCTAATAAATTCTTTTGCTTCATTGAAGATCAACACCGATACAAGTGCACGCAAGAAGGAAAATAAATAGCTGAGTTGTCATATGTTTCTGAAGTAGTTAAGAATCGAGTGGTGATCAGGATATGAAGAAAGAAAAAAATGTTGTAGCTAATATTGCAGGTAGGCCGAGACTTGAGAAACTAACTCACCTAGGCAGAGGAAGACTTGAAAAATTATACAGGATGCTTTACCAAAATGGGCCTAGTGGAGGAACTTTCTTGAGCTTACCCTTTGATCAACTGGTGGAGCACGGGGCAGTCCACACTTTTAAGTGGGAAAAAGAAGATGTTACAGACGTTGATATAACTGGTCGAGGGTCCGCTGATCCCAGAACAGTCATTGAATTGGGCAACAAAGGTAATTTCTCTGCGATTGTTCTACACCCGGGAATTGTGGATAAGTATCAGGACCTTCTCAGACTGGACATTCCGTTAATATACAAGATTGACGGTCACATGACTATACCACAGAACCCTCCTATACCTGCAACGATAGGAAGTGTTAAAGACGCACTGAGGTTAGGAGCCGCAGCGGTTGGTATGTCATTCTATCCCGGCTCCGAAATGACAAGGGAAGACATGATAAGGATAGGCCGCATAATCAGAGACGCCCACATGTACGGAATGCCAGCCGTGGTATGGGCATATGCGAGGGGGCCGGGTGTGAATGAGGTCGGAGCTGATAGTCTGTATTGGGTGCGTTACGCTTGTGTTGTCGCCGAGTCTTTAGGTGCAGACATCATAAAAACAAAATTTCCTGCGCCTGTGAAAGAGGAGAAAAGAGATGCGTACTTTAGTTATCTGAAAAAACTGGCGAAGAAAACACCTGAAGCAGAAAAGTACATCGAACTCGAAGCAGAAAAAGGCGAAGAATTGACCGAAGAACAGCATACACATAGAATGAAACTGGTTGTAGACGCTGTACCAAGAAGTTTTGTCGTTGTTTCTGGCGGTCCCAAGATAAGAGGAGATCCAAGAAAAGAACTTGCAAATACAACAAGGATAGTTATGAACGCTGGTGCCGAAGGAAGAATTATAGGAAGAAATTTCTGGGGAGCCCCTATAAAAGACGGATTAGAATACGCAGACATCGTAGCCGACATCATGAGAGAACCGCAGTATCAGAGACCCTTCAAAACGCGTGTATGAGTTGACGCTGTTTCCGGCAAAGCCGCTAATGCCCACGCAAAAATAAATGGGGTTTGGTCTAAGCCCTTCCAGAGTTCTTTAACTTAAGGCTTAAATTGTTGTAGGTTAGAGGAAGTGTTAGCTTCCGGAGTGAGAAAGTTGGAGAGCGGAGTGTATAGGTCCCGGCTTAAGGGCAAGTTCAACGAGAAAACAGCTCGTTTCATCTCCTCCATGAAGGAAGATGAACGAATTTTCGAGGACGACATCAACGGAACAGAAGCCCACGACATCATGCTGTTTGAACAGGGGATAATCACCCGAGAAGACCTGAAGAAGATTCTTTCCGCGCTGGAAAAAATTCGTTTGAAAGTAAAAACCGGAAAACTCAAGCTCAGCCCCAAGTTTGAGGATATCCACGAGTTCATCGAGTCCCAAGTGATTAAGGAAATCGGCATCGAGGTCGGAGGCAAACTTCACTCAGGGAGGTCGAGGAACGATCAGGTTGCGGTGGATCTGCGGATGCGGGTGAGATCGGAGCTAAATGATGTCTCTCGAAAAGTTTTGGATTTAGTCGCGGCTCTCTTGAAGGTTGCCGAAAACCACATAGAAACCTTAATGGCGCTTTACACGCACACGCAGCCCGCTCAAATAGGCGTTTTCGCCCATTATTTTTTAGCCTACACGGACGCGCTTCTCCGAGACTTTCAGAGGCTGCAGGACTGCTACGCGAAGGTGAACCTTAGTCCTTTGGGCGCCGGTCCGATAGGCGGCTCCAGCCTCAATATCGACAGAAACCGAACTGCCTCGTTGCTTGGGTTTGACGGAGTTTTGGAGAATTCCATTGACGCGGTGAGTTCTCGGGACTTCGCCTTAGAAGCAGCGGGCGCCTTGGCTACGCTTATGTCCGGTTTAAGCCGGATGGCGGAGGACTTCATTGTTTGGTCAAGCGCCGAGTTCGGGTACGTGGAGATCGCGGATGAGTACGCGTCAACTTCAAGTGTTATGCCTCAGAAAAAGAATCCGTGTACGTTGGAGCTGGTTCGCGGAAAAACCGGGCAGGTTTACGGCGCCCTTACGAGCTTGCTGACTATGACGAAGGGGATTCTAACAGGATACAACCGAGACCTACAGGAGACAAAGGCGCCCTTATGGACTAGCTTTGACGCAGTTAAAGGGTCCCTAGAAGTTCTAACCGGCATAGTCTCCACCCTTAAGGCGAACCGAAACCGCATGCGGAAGGCGGCAACAGAAAGCTACGTGTTCGCGGTGGATTTGGCTGAGCGGCTGGTCCAACAGGCAGGAATCTCTTTCAGGGAAGCCCACATGCTCGTCGGCAACCTTGTGAAAGAAATGGTGGCGTCTGGGGTTAAGCCGCGGGGTTTACGTCCTGAAATGGTTGAGAAGTTGGCGGTGAAGGTTCTAGGGAAGAAAGTTAAGGTGAGCCCTGCACTAGTTAGGGGCGCTTTGAATTTGCGGTCTTGTCTGATGGGGCGCAAAACGTTGGGCAGTCCTGCCCCGAGGGAGGTTAAGCGGATGTTGAGGGCTCGGAGGAAACTGTTGGCTCGGGAGGAGGCGCGTTTATCGTCCAGAATCAAAACTCTCGATGACTCTGAGAGGCTGCTGAGGGAAACAGTTAAAAAATACACCTCAAAGTAATATGAGAAAAAATTGGTGGAATAGAGGATGGAGAAAGGAACTAAGACAGCGGTCTGCGCATATTCTGGCGGTCTCGACTCCACGTTGATTCTGATCCTTCTCAAGGAGAAGTACGGTTACCAGAAGGTTGTTCCAGTTCTGGTGGATGTTGGACAAGGCGACCAAGAAATAGCCATTGCCAAAGAACATGCCGGAATTCTCGGAGTAGACCTTGTTTTCTTCGACGCTAAACAGGAGTTCGCCAAAGACTACATCTTCCGTTGTATAAAGGCAAACGGCAGCTACGAGGGCTATCCGATTGGAACTTCCATGTCTCGGGTGCTCATCGCCACAAAGGTTGCTGCTGTTGCCAAGAAGGTTGGAGCGGAAGCCGTCGCCCACGGTTGCACAGGCAAAGGCAACGACCAGTACCGAATGGAATCTACGTTCAAGTATTACGCGCCGGAGCTTAAAGTAATCGCCCCGATAAGGGAGCTTGACTTGTCCAGACCAGTGGAGGAAGAGATGCTTAGGAAACACGGCATTGAACCCACGAAGAGGGTGGGGACGCTTGGCGGAGACGTTAACATGTGGGCGCATTCTATTGGGAGCGGTCAAGTGGAGGACCTTCATTCACAGTATCCTAAGGACTACCTTTGGGCCAAACCATTAGAGGAGACGCCGGACAAACCGAAGGAAGTTAAGGTAACGTACAAGAAGGGTGTGCCTGTGGATGTTGACGGTATCAAAGACCCGGTTGAAATGATTCTCTACTTGAACAAGGTGGGCGGAGAATATGGAGTCGGCAGAATCGACATCCTAGAAGACGGCATGATCGGCCTTAAATCTAGAGAGCTCTACGAGGCGCCGGCTGCCACAATTCTGTTGAAGCTTCACGCCGACCTTGAACACCTGACGTTGACGAAGGAGCAACTTCGCCTGAAGCATGAAGTGGACCGCATGTGGGCGGACATGGTTTACCACGCCATGTGGCTGCATCCACTCCGAAATGACTTGGATGCCTTCATTGATTCTACGCAGGAGTACGTTAACGGCGAAATGAAAGTGAAGCTCCACAAGGGTAACGCCAGCATCATACAACGCAAGTCTGCGGATTCGTTGTTTAAGCCGGAACTTCGGTCGATTAAGAGAGGCGGCTTCGACCAGCGTGAATCAACAGGCGCAGTCCACATATACACCTTGCCTTACCAAATCTTCGGCGAAAGAAGGAAAAAGTGAAAACAAGAACACCAGCGGTTGCGGCTTCCAACTAGATATCTCCATCGAAGCGGCGATGAAAGTTCCACTCGTCTGAGCGGTATTTCTGGTACAGCCTTTTCGCCGTCTCTGTTTCAAAAGAGGTTAAACTGCCCTTGGTGAACTCCGCACCTAGGGCTTCGCTGAACCCTTGGGTTAAAGCCTTGAGGATGTTGTCCATGGAGGCTTTGGGGTTGACGGCGAGGCGGACGCTGGTTAGTTTTCTGCGCGCCACCGGGATGACTTGTTCTGTGCTTTGTGCCCAAGGAACTTTTAGGAAGGTGAACATTTTCTGGAAGTCTAGGTCCATTAGGATGGTTCCGTGTTGGAGGATGACGCCTCTTCGGCGGAGTTGGGCGCTTCCTGAGACTTTTTTGTCTGTTATGAGGATGTTGGGGCATCTTGTTGGGGTTCCCTTATCGAAGTTTGCTTGTGCGCCAAGCTTGCCTAGAGCCTTGATTATGCCGCTGCAAAGTTTATTGTAGATCAGAAGCGGATCAAAAATCCCTAAGGTTTTTTCGTCCACTGTGACGCTGTAGGTTATCTCCCCCTCGGAATCATGGTAAACCGACCCGCCGCCCGTGGGACGCCTGACAACATCCACCCCATGAGCCTTGCATGCCTCCAAATGAGCCTCTTTAGCTGGGTCCTGGGCGTAGCCTATGGAAACGGCTGAGGGCAACCAACGGTAAAAACGCAGAGTATTAGGCACCTTGTTCAGAATCCGCGCCTCTAAAATCGCCTCATCAACAGCCATATTCATAAACGCATCATGCACACCTAAACCGAGGAGCCTCCAATTTTTCAAGTAATTTTCCTCACATCACAGATTTCAAAGGTTTTTTCGTCAAGGTGGCCGTAGATGTTATTCCTTTTCTTGAAAGCATTCTGTCGAGGATGGGATACAGCTTAGCGTTTTCCGCCTTGATCTTATCCTTTCCTAACGCCTTCATCTGCTCAGTCATTTCCTTAATTAACTCGGCGAACTTCACGCCTTCAGCCGCGGATACGTACTCAATTCGGAACCTTTCAGGGCTGAGCCCCAGCTTAGCGAACATCCCAGCTAAGGCTTCCATCCGCTTCTTCATCTTTGCGTTCCCGGAAATATAGTGACAGTCGTAGGGAAGGTGACATGCAGCCACCAAAACCATGCCCGCGCCTCGCCTAAACGCCTCTAAAACAAAGTCCCGATCAACCCGTCCGCTGCACATAACCCGTATCGCCCGCAAAGTCGGCGGATACTCAAAGCGGCTTGTACCCGCAAGGTCAGCCCCCGCATAACTGCACCAGTTACACAGAAAACCCAAAATCTTTTCCTCAGGGTTCTCCTCCAAAGCGGCTCGTATCTGAGCGAAAATCTGCGCGTCCGTGAAGTGCATCTGCGTTATAGCATCAGAGGGACACTCAGCGATGCACGTTCCGCATCCGTGACACATCGCCGTGATGATTTCAGCGGGTTTTCCTTCAGAGACTTTAGGGGCGCCGTAGGGGCATGCATCCACGCATATGGCGCACTTAACCTCCTTGTTCCTGCACTTATCTGGATCAATCACAGCCACAATCGGCTCGATTTCCCATGTGGGCTTCGAGAGGATAGTTGCAGCTCTCGCTGCGGCTCCGCTTCCCTGCGCTACGCTGTAGGGGATATCCTTGGGTCCTTGACAGGCTCCAGCTAGAAAGATTCCGTCCACAGCAGTGTCGATGGGCTTAAGCTTCGGGTGGCTTTCCATGAAGAAGCCGTCTGTTCCCCGCGTGACGTTTAGGATCCTCGCCATGTCCGCTGATCCTTCGCTTGCAATCGCAGCTGTGGACAACACCACGAGCTCAGCTTCTATTTCGATGGGTTCGCCGAGCCCTATGGCCTCAGCGCGCACAATGAGGCTTTTTGTTTTTGGGTCTTCAATGATTTGGGATGCTCTGCCGCGTATGAAGTTGATTTCTAATTCGCGGGCTCTCCGATAGAACTCCTCGTAGCCTTTGAAGTGGGTGCGCATATCCATGAACAAAATGTAAACCTCGACATCCTTCCCGTAATGCTCCTTAAGCAGAATCGAGTTCTTCAACGCGTACATGCAGCAGAACCCGGAGCAGTACTCATACTTCCTGATGTCCCTAGAGCCTACGCACTGAATGAAAACCACGCTTTTAGGCGTCTTCCCGTCTGAGGCGCGGACCACGTGACCGCCGGTTGGACCAGCCGCTAAAACAAGCCTCTCAAGCTCCAAAGCAGTGATAACATTGTCGTACCTACCGTAACCGTACAGGCTGTTGTCATCAGGAAGGTAAATGTCAAAACCCGTGGCGACAATAATGGTTCCCACTTCAAGCTCGATCTCCTCAGGCTGCTGGTCGAAGTTGATGGCTTCCCGCGCGCCACAAGCCTCCACACACTTGTAACACTCAATGCAGTGGTCCTTGTTAATTGTGTAAACAAGCGGAACCGCCTGATCAAAAGGAACCGAAATCGCCTTCCGAACGCCCATATTCATGTCCCAAGCATTCGGAAACTCTATGGGGCAAACGTCCCGGCACTCACCGCAGCCCGTGCATTTCTCCGCGATAACATACCGCGCATTCCGCCGAACCTTCACCCGAAAGTTTCCCACAAAACCGTCTACACTCAGTAAGTCAGCAAAAGAAATTACTTCAATGTTAGGATGACGGGAAACATCCACCATCTTCGGACCTTCGATGCATATGGAGCAGTCCAAAGTCGGGAAGGTCTTGTCAAGCTGCGCCATGTGCCCGCCGATGCTCTCGTTTCTCTCAACAAGGTAGACTTTGAAGCCCATTTCCGCCAAGTCCAAAGCGGCGTTTATCCCGGCAATTCCTCCGCCTAAAACCATAGCCTTGTTCGTCACGGGAACCTTGATGGTTTTAAGACCGCTGAGAAAACGAGCTTTTGCCACTGCCATTCTAACGATTTCTTTCGCTTTTTCAGTGGCTTCCTCAGGAGTGCTGGGGTGTGCCCATGAGGAGTGCTCGCGGATGTTCGCCATCTCAAAAAGATAGGGGTTAAGTCCGGCTTCGGCGACGCACCTGCGAAAAGTAGGTTCATGCATGCGTGGTGAACAGGCGGCGACTACCACTCGGTTCAGGTCATATTCCTTAATCGCTTTTTTGATGCCTTCCTGCCCCGGGTCCGAACAAGTGTAAGGATTACGCTCTGCATAAACTACGTTGGGCAAAGTATGGGCGTATTCTGTGAGGGCTTTAACGTCGATGACGCCTGCTATGTTTAAGCCGCAGTGGCAAACGAAGACCCCTACGCGTGGTTCCTCAGTCACTTTAAGCTTCCCCTCGGGCGAGCCTTTTTTCAACGGATTCTCGAGTTCGCTTTAAGCTCTTAGCCCGCAGTTCCTTGCTCATCTCCTTAGTGGATGTCAATTTTTCTAGGGCTTTATTCCACGCCCCAGAGTGGACAGGAGTATGCCGTATGTGTGTTCTTTGAAGCTCCAAGGCTCCTTCTTCTGGACAGACGTTCGCGCATACACCGCAGTAGATGCAGTACATCTCGTTAACGTGGATTTTTCCGTCTTTTGCGAGATAAAGTGCTCCTGTTATTGGGCAGACATCGAGGCAGTCTTGGCAGCCTTCGGGACATTTCTGTTGGTCTATCTTGAGGGTTCCGTTGAATATTTTTTGCACTGTGAAGGCGTCATATGGACATTTTATTTCGCACAACCGGCAGCAGGGACAATGATCCTTGTCTAAATCCACGGTGACCACGAGCCCTTCCTTATCACGCCTAGATCCGAAATTTATGACCTTTTCGCCGCTTGGCGTCTGCACACCGACTTTAATGAGCCCCAATGGACAGATTTCTTCACATTCTATACAGCCAACTTTGCATTTTTCGGTGTCAACTCTGATGTCGCGGATGAGCCTCGGGAAGCTTTCGGATTTAACTACGGCAACCCAAGGTTTGTCGTCAACGCGGTGTTCTAGAGCTCCGAAGGGGCAGATGGCCTCGCAGATTCCGCAGTAGTCGCATTTCTGTTCGTCGATGTCGATGGTTGGCGGTTTCGCTTTCTCGCCCTCTGCTTTGGGAAGTTTTTTAAGTTCTATGGCTTCTCGAGGGCAGATTTCCACGCATATTCCGCAACCTGTGCAGCGGGTTTTATCTAAAATTAGGGAATGACTTTTGGCATGAAGCACCCTTTTAATCGTGAGTTCGTTTTCTCTCTCGGTTTTCAGCAGTTTCATGGGCATAGTGTTTTCCCCGAGGAGAGCACCCTAGCAGACCCCTTTAATAGGATAATTAGCGTCGTGAAACTCCTATATATGTAGATTGGTTGTTTAGAGGCAGACTTAAGAGCCTCCAAACATCGAAGGTTAATGAGGATGGGGTGCTATGAAGCGCATTACTATGTCACATGGCGCCGGCGGAACCGTCATGCAAGCGCTGGTTAAGGAGTACGTGTTGAAGCATCTCGGCGGGAGTGGTGTTGAGGTTCCGCTTGAGGCTCTTGATGATGCAGCCGTTATCGACGATATTGTGTTGAAGTCGGATTCTCACGCGGTTAAGCCTCTTTTCTTCCCTGGCGGCGATATTGGACGGTTGGCGATTTCGGGAACAGTTAACGATATTGCAGTTTTGGGTGCGGAGCCAACCGCCCTCACTTCAGGCTTCGTTATTGAGGAAGGTTTAACCCTAGAGGATTTTGAGCGGATTCTGCGGAGCATGGGTGAAGCCTGTAGGGAAGCCGGCGTTCCCGTTATCACGGGTGACACTAAGGTGGTTGAGAGAGGTGAGCTAGGCGGATGCGTCATAAACACCTCCGGCATAGGTAGACGGAATGAAGCTTTGGAAAGAAACATCTCGGAGGTTAGACGATATCGGTCTTTCGGTGCTCGTTGGCTCTTGGATTCAAATCTGAAAGCAGGTGATCGAATAATTGTTTCAGGCACTTTAGGGGATCACGGCTTGGCTATACTATCCTCGCGGGAGGGTTACAGTTTCAGCAGCCAGATTAAGTCCGATGTGGCTCCGTTGAACAAGCTAGTTACGCGTCTCTTAGACGTTGGCGGCATCGTAGCCATGAAGGATCCGACGCGGGGTGGTTTATCTAACGCGCTTAACGAATGGAGTGAAAAATCTAAGGTTGGAATACTGGTGCATGAGGAGAGGATTCCTATTCGCGCGGATGTTGAAGCTGCATGTGAAATGTTGGGCATTGACCCCTTGGAAGTTGGCAATGAGGGAAAACTGGTCATAGGTGTAGTGCCTGAAAAGACAGAGAAGGTATTAGCCGCTCTGCGGGAGACCAGCAAAGGAAAGGATGCTCAGATTATAGGGGAGGCAACCGACAGATTTGAGGAGGTTGTTCTCGAAACCACGGTAGGCGGAAAAAGAATAATTGCTCCTCCGATAGGAGACCCTATTCCTAGAATCTGCTGAGGGCACTGATGCCGAAAACGACCCTATAGTTTTATTTGCGGTCAAATAGGCTACAAATATGCCGTCAGCTGGTTAGTTTTAATAGGTTAAACCGTAAATAATAGGAGGTGTTTGAGGTTGGTAGTTGTTAAAGCGGACATAAAACTTCTAAGACGCAGTCAATGCGGCGCTTTCTTCGTATCCCCACGTCAAATAGAAAACGCAAGCAGAATAACGGTAAATGCCAAGGAGTACGCTGGGTCCCGCGCGGAAATAAAACAGGCGATGGAACTGTGCTTGAACTGCCGAATGAAAATCGTTAATATTAGAAAAGCGAAACTTCTTTTGGCGAAGCTTACAGATAAAGCCTTAGAGAGAGGTCAGGCACCCCTGAATAGAGGAGAAGCACTTGGTTAAGGTTTGCACGCTTTCTCTCACTTGCTGTGCAGGATGTTTGTCTTCGCTGGTGAACGCCGGCGAGGAGTTGGTTAACCTACTTGGGGATGTTGACGTTGTCTACTCTACGACCTTCATGGACACGCGGGAGATTCCTAGAGTGGACTTGGCGATTGTGGAGGGCGGTGTCCGAACTGAAGAGGATGAAGAGTTGCTCCGCGAGTTGAGAGCGAAGACTGAAACTCTTGTGGCTTTAGGCATCTGCGCAACACATGGCGGAGTGACAAGCCTAGGCAACATCCTCTCGTTGAAGAAGCTTCTGGAAGAACGATATACAATGGTGCATTCAGCTTCTTTGCCTGAGCTTAAGGACATGATGTATCCCATCTGCACGTTCGTGGATGTGGATTGCTACATTCCCGGCTGCCCGCCCATGCCGAACCTCATAACGAAGACGCTGAAGAGCTTGATAAGAGGAGAAAAACCTGAAAGGTTTAGGGAGGTTGTCTGCGTCGAGTGCCCGAGAAAGATAGTGCCAGTGAAGCCGGGACGCCTCTACGGAATATATGAGAAAGAGGCAGATCCAAAAATTTGTCTCCTGAGCCAAGGGTTCGTGTGTCTGGGGTCGCTTACCCGACGCGGATGTGGAGCACCCTGCCCAACTGTTGGTTTCACCTGCTTTGGGTGTCGCGGTCCATCTGATCCGTTGCTTTATAGGTCTAGGGACCTCCACGAGGTTTTGGTGCGGGCTACTTCAGGTCGAACGGGCATACCGGTCGAGGAGGTGCGGAGGGAGCTGTATAGGAATCCTTTTGTTTTCCACGCTTTCATCTTCTCGAAGAAGGTTGAGAGGTTTAAGTCAAAGGAGAGGGTCATCTGAGTTCCCAAGGTACTCGTGAAATAACCATTTCGCCGACCACCCGCATTGAAGGTCACGGCAAAGTAACCATTATTCTCGACGAGTTTGGGAATGTTTCTGACGCCTTTTTTCAGGCAACCGAGGTTAGAGGGTTTGAACAGTTTCTTCGAGGCATGGAAACCGACCGAATTCCCTTCATAATTTCAAGGATTTGTGGCGTGTGCTCTACAGCGCATATAACAGCTTCAGTTAAAGCCATCGAGGACGCCTATCGAGTTGAAGTCACGGAGACCGCTAGGAAACTGCGCGAGCTGCTTCTTATGGGACAGATAATAAGCAACCATTCGCTGGTTTTCTTCTTCTTGACTCTGCCGGATTTTTGGTTCAGCCCCGAAGAGGAAGCCTCGAGAAGAAACGTGTTTCAGATCGCGAGGGAGTCCCCTGAAATTGGAAGGAAAGCCCTTGAACTAAGAATGTTCGGAACCAATATTCTCGCCACGGTGGGAAGAAGGCAAGTCCACGTGGTCTCAGTTGTTCCGGGAGGCTTGATTAATCCCCTTAAAGAAAGCGAGAGAAACAAGCTGCTGAAAGACGTAAAAAACGCCCTAGTGCGTTCAAAGGAGGGGTTGGCGCTGTGCAAAGACCTCTTCGAAACTAGGTGGGAGGAGTTCAGACGGGTTGCAGCCGTTAAAACGCATTATATGGCTTTGCTCAAAGCGGGCACTCTGGATTTTTACGATGGATCGCTGTGTGTTGTTGGTCCAGAAGGCGAGACAGTTGAGGAGTTCGGGCCTGAGGACTACATGGACCATGTGGAAGAAAAGGTCTTAGAGTGGACTTACGCAAAGTTTGCGCACCTGAAAAAGCTGGGTTGGCCGAAGGGCATAATGCAGGTCAGTTCAACTGCTAGAATGAACGTCGCCCAAGACGTTTCGACGCCGTTGGCGAGAGCGGAGTTCCGCGAGTTTAGAAGAAAGTTTGGAAAGCCCGCCCATGAAACCCTCCTCTTTGATTATGCGCGCCTTATCGAAATGCTTCACGCCTGCGAAAAAGCTGAGGAGCTACTTGAAGATAAAAGCATAACCCGCCAGGACGTTAGGGTTAAAGTCACGCCGAGAACTGGAACTGGAATAGGAGTCGTGGAAGCTCCCCGCGGCACTTTGATGCACCGATATACGCTTACGAAGGATGGGCGGACAAAGGACCTACGTTTGATCATTCCAACTCAAATCAACAACGCCGCCATCAACATCAACGTGAAAAACGCCGCTTCTGAATTCATAAAAAATGGAGAGGTAAAGATTGGACTGCTTAACCGAGTGGAGATGGTTGTTAGGGCTTACGACCCGTGTATTAAATGCGCTACGCGGTCGACTGGAAAGGGCGTTGTTACGAGCCTAGAGATCAGAAATCACGAGGGGCACATTGTCAAAAGGCTTCCTAAATGACTCGACTCTACTTTTGAAAAGTCAGATTCTTAGCATTCAATTTATAAGTTGAGATTTTAGAACTATTCTGTGGGGGCTTTACTGAAATGGAATCAAACCCTGAGGCGATGGAGGAAAGGCTGAAGCGGGTTGAGGTTATGTGTATCTGCGAAGGCTGTCCGACGTACCTGAAACTCGGCGAAACCGATGATTACATTGCCTACTGCTTCCCCACGAGGGGAAAGAGCAAGAAAATAAAGGATGAAGCTGGCTGTATATGCGACTCCTGCCCCGTTTACGCGCAGATGAACTTCACTAAGTTATCCTTCTGTACTCGCGGTACAGAAAAACAACAAAAAAAGGGATGATTCTTCCCTACACAACTTTGATGGATAAGGGTCCTGAAGACCAGAGGCCGTGCAGATTGCATCGTTCCTTAGCGATCAGAGGATAATTATACTTTAACATCACTGTGAACGTTGCTTTTGGATCACTGAATTCGGGAACAAACTCTGCTCTTCCTAACAGAATGTCTCCCGCGTAGAGCTCAACCCATTGAATGAAGTGCCCAACGGTGTTGGGGTGCTTCATGTGTTTTCCGACTTCCACCGTCGCTTCGAAGGGTTCTCCTTTCTTTACTTGTTTCGGCGCACTGATGACGGGAACGTGTTTCTTTTCGAGGTCCGTCATGTTCTTCGCGTCTTTCACAGTGTTTATTCCAGAGAAGAGGTCTCCCTCTTGCTTATACTCGCTCATCCATTCATCTCTCCCTTCACTTTTACAGGTTATACTATCTAGTGTACTTGCCATATATAAGCGGCACCATATCGGTAAAAACACGGATGGATGGAATATGACAAGGTTTTTATTTTTAAGTCCACAAAACTAGTGGCAGGTGTATGAAATGAGCATGTTGATGAGTAAGGGAGATAGGAAAAAGATCATTGACGCTTTGAATGTAGACATGGGCTTGGAGATTGGGGCGATCATACAGTATTTGCATCATCATTTCACGGCTGAAGGCATGGAAAGCCCAGAAATCATTGACAGGTTTGAGGAAATAGCACAAGACGAAATGAAGCACATGGAGAAACTCGGCGAAAGAATCAATTACCTAGGAGGCACCCCAACCATAAAACCGGCACCCATCAAAACCGGCGGCACCCTTAAGAAAATGATTAAAGACGACTTGGACGGCGAAAACCTAGCAATTAAAACCTACAAACAGCACATTAAACTCTGTGCGGATATAGGAGACACAACCACAAGGCTAATGCTTGAGGAAATTCTGTCCGATGAAGAAGGACATGCGGACACGTGGGAAACCATACTAGCCATAAAGAAGTAAAAAAATTCTAAAAGCGTAAGAGGAAAAAATCCCTTTCCTTTTTTTTGAGCTTGTTTAATTTTAATCGTTGTTTTTGGCGGTATACTAATATTTAGGAGCGCTGTTGTTTGCACTTGAAAAAGGATGTGGTTCAGTTGAAATTAATTTACGTGGTTTTAGACGGTGTAGGCGACCTGCCCATTGAGGAGTTAGGCGGTAAAACACCGCTTGAAGTCGCAGAGACGCCTAACATGGATGCTCTGGCAAAAAACGGGAAAACAGGACTTATGTATACTGTCAAGAAAGGCGTAGCCCCAGAAAGCGACGTGGCGGTTATCTCAATTCTTGGATACGACCCCTTCAAATATTATACTGGTAGAGGACCTCTTGAAACCTTAGGCGCAGACCTGGATATGAAGGATGGTGATCTTGCGCTTAGGTGTAATTTTGCTACGTTGGGGCAGGGAAACAAAATTGTTGACCGGAGAGTTAAGAGGTCACTGACAACCGAAGAAGCAACCGAGTTAAGCAAGGCGATAAACAGAGAAGTTAAGTTGCAATCTTATCCAGCAGATTTTGAATTTAAAAACACAATTGGGCACAGAGCGGTCCTAGTTATACGAAGTAAAGAAAAGCCGCTTTCAAACAACATAACCAACTCGGATCCTGCCTACTCGGTGGCTGAGGGGCTTGGTGTAGCAAAGGCGGTTGTTGATATGAGATTAAAGAAAGTTGAGCCGATGGATGACATGGAGGAATCGAGAATCTCGGCTGATTTAGTAAATGAGTTCACTCAAAAAAGTCACGCGGTTTTGGAAAGGCACAAAATAAACGAAAAGAGAACAGCTGAAGGACAGCTGAAAGCTAATCTTATACTTTCCAGAGACGCGGGAAACAAGCTGCCCAAATTCTTCAAAATCAACGAAAGATACGGCGTTAATTTCCTCTGCCTTGCTGACATGCCTGTGGAAAGAGGAATATCGAAGCTAGCCGGCATGCACCTGACAGAATTACCTCCGCCATCAGGTAACCTCAAAAAAGACTGCGCTATAAGAGTTAGGCAGTTGCTGAACGCGCTGGAATCCTACGATTGCTTTTACATTCACCTCAAAGATCCTGATGAGCCGGGACATGACGGAAACTACAACCTAAAAGCTAAGGTCATAGCGACAATTGACAGAGAGTTCTTTGGGAAGTTTCTGCCGAAAATAAAACTGGAGGACTATGTCGTCTGCATCACAGCGGACCACGCTACACCTTGCAAGCTCAAGGCTCACAGCGACGACCCGGTTCCATTGCTCGTATCCGGCAACAAAATTGAAGCTGATAGCACGCGTAGATTTTCTGAGACTGAGTGTAAAGAGGGTGACTTGGGTGTTTTAGCTCGCGGCGTCGAGCTTATGCCCATGCTTATGGGGTTCCTTAAGGGATAGTTTATAAAGGGCTTTGGCATTCTAGGTTTTTTCTACCCTCTTAATTTGCTGTATGTTTCCGTGTGAGGTGAAAGACTTGGGTAAAGTGGAGTTGAAAGACGGGGTTTATTGGGTTGGAGCCGTCGACTGGAACGTCAGAGACTTTCACGGGTACACCACGCCTCGAGGAACCAGCTACAACGCTTACTTAGTCGTCGACGAGAAAGTTGCTCTAGTTGACACTGTGAAGCCCCATTTTGCTGAGGATATGCTGGAGAGAATCAGCGAGATTGTGAATCCAAAAGACGTCGACTACGTGATTTCAAACCATGTGGAGAAGGACCACTCCGGCTCCATAAAGGAGGTGATGCGGCTTGCCAAAAACGCGAAGGTGGTTGCAACTGAAAGGGGTAAAGCAGGATTAACTCGGTATTATAAAGGCAACTGGCCCTTCATCACGGTTAAAACTGGTGACAGAATAAAGCTAGGCGAAAAGATCTTGGAGTTCATTGAAACGCCTATGCTACATTGGCCAGACAGCATGTTCACATACGTTAGAAAGGATCGGCTTCTACTGCCGAATGACGCTTTCGGTCAGCACATTGCCGCTTCTAAAAGGTTCGACGACGAGGTGGAGAACGTTATGGACGAAGCAGCGAAGTATTATGCTAACATTTTAATGCCTTTCGCGCCGCTGATCCTGAAGAAAATTCAAGAAATCCAAACGATGGAGCTAGCCATAGACATGATCGGACCGAGACACGGCGTAATTTGGCGTTCTGAACCTGAGAAGATAATTGAGGCTTACGTTAAGTGGAGTAAAGGCGTCGCCAAACAGAAGGCGTTGATAATTTATGACACCATGTGGGGAAGCACTGAAATGATCGCCAAGGCAATTTTGAAGGGAATCATCAATGAGGGAGTTGAAGCTAAGCTATTCCGCTTACGCAACTCAGATCAGACTGAGATACTGAAGGAAATTTTGGACGCCAAGGCTGTTCTGGTGGGTTCGCCTACTCTCAACAATGGAATGTTCCCAAGCGTCAGCGGTTTCCTGACTTACATGAAGGGATTAAGACCTAAAGGAAAAATCGGAGCGGCTTTTGGATCTTACGGTTGGGGAAAGGGTGCAGTTAAAGCAGTGAAGGAAGAGCTAGAAAAGACCGGCGTCAAGATGCTGGAGGCTGATTTAGAGTTTCAGTATGTGCCCGACGAAGATGAGATTAAGCGCTGCATCCAATTTGGTAAGGAACTCACTGGAAAAATAAGGGAGGAGGTGTACCCTTGAAGAAGTGGAAATGCACGGTTTGCGAGTATATTTACAATCCTGAATTAGGTGACCCTGACGGCGGCATCGAGCCTGGGACGCCCTTCGAGGAATTGCCTGATGATTGGGTTTGCCCTCAATGTGGAGTAGGCAAGGACCTGTTTGAGGAATTGGATTAGTTTAAGCTAAGGTTGCTCGTACATTCTCAACTAGCTTCTTTCGCGCTTTCTCGTCAGCTTTAACCTTCTTGCTCATTGCCTTCCAATCGGCTGAACAGCGCATGTATTTTGCTTTTTCACCTATGAACTCATGAACAGCCTCATCGATTTTCTCTCTGTTTTCATCTGTGACTTCTATACCGGCTTCTTTTAAGATGCTGTTAAACCATTTCCAACAACCCATGGTTAATCACATCCTATATATTACTTAAAATTGGCACTAAATAAGTTTTAATGCGCAGATTGCACGGTTCATTGGAGGCGGTTTCCGTGAAGACCAGAGACAGAGTTCGAGAGGTTATTCGATTGTTGGAAAGGGAACATCCTGATGCGAAAATAGCGCTGAACTATTCTGATCCCTTAGAGCTTTTGATAGCGACCATTCTGTCAGCTCAATGCACAGACAAGAAAGTGAACGAGGTGACGAAAAGTCTCTTCAAGAAATATCGGAAGGCGGAGGATTACGCTGAGGCTGACTTGAAAGAACTTGAAGAGGACATAAAACCTACTGGTTTTTACAGAAACAAGGCTAAAAACATTCAGAAAACCTGCAGAATCTTAGTTGAAAAATTTAGCTCTAAGGTTCCGAAAACCATGAAAGAAATGCTGAGTTTACCCGGCGCCGCTAGGAAAACAGCCAACATCGTTTTATCCAACGCCTACGGAATAATCGAGGGCATAGCAGTGGACACCCACGTGAAGAGGCTTTCTAAGAGGCTGGGACTCACGGGACATGACGACCCTAACAAAATTGAAAAAGATTTAATGAAAATCATTCCTAAATCCCGATGGCTGAAGATCACGGATTTATTGATATTTCATGGCAGACGAATCTGTGTTGCCAGAAAACCGAAATGCAAAATATGTGTTCTAAACCAGATATGCCCCTCCGCCTTCACCTTCAACTAAGTGGAAAATACGTGATTCGCAATCAATAAATAAAAATGTGAATCGACATGTAAATGAAGGGCTTATGAAGCTAGAATTACTGATTAAGAAACAAAATGAGGAGTTGCCGTAAAGAATGCCGAAGGTTAAGGTTGATTGGGCTAAATGTAACGGAGATGGCACTTGCGTGGAGGTTTGCCCCGTAGACGTTTTCGAGCTTCAAAGAATCCCGGAGCACCCAGATACGCCTAAGGCAGTGCCAGTTAGAGAGAGGGACTGTATTCTCTGTATGGTCTGCGTGGCTTCATGCCCTACAGAGGCTATAACCGTGGAAGAATAAGAATTAAGGCGAATCTGTTTTTAGATTTCCTTCATTTTTTTAGGAGCTTCAGGGTTTCGCCTACGAAGATCGGGTCAGGCTTTGTGGTTGGCACTCCGCCCAGATAATTGAGCCTTTCAGCGATGGCTTCTGCGTGTTTCATTTCAGTTATGGCTGTTTTTTCGAAGCCAATTCAAATTACCATTAACTTTGAAAACAAATATTAAATTGAGTGCGTGATTTATAACTGTTTTATGGGGGAAGTGATGTTGGCCTTCGATGAGACGGCGGTTTTAGAAGTTATAGAGAAAGTAAGCCGCAGCGTAGTCAACGTAAGTACAGTTAGAGTGTTCCATGACGCTTTCTATCGCGTGGTTCCCGTGAAAGGCATGGGCTCAGGATTCATAATCGACCAGAAAGGACACATCTTAACGAACAACCATGTTGTTCAAGGCGCAGAAAAAATCGGAATCACCTTGATTGATGGAACTGTTTTAAAAGGCAAAAAGATTGGGGCGTGCCGAAGCACAGACGCAGCCGTAATCAAAGTAAATGGGAACAATCTTGCAGCCGCGGAATTAGGCGATTCAGACAAACTTAGGGTTGGTCAAAGAGTGTTTGCTATAGGTAATCCTTTCGGATTGACTGGCGGTCCAACTGTAACAGCCGGAGTGATAAGCGCGGTGAAGAGGTCCATTCACTCGGAAAGGGGAAATTTTGAAAATTTAGTTCAGACAGATGCGGCTATAAATCCGGGAAACAGCGGCGGGCCGCTGGTAGACACTCAGGGAAAAGTGGTTGCTATAAACACGGCTATTATCCCGTTTGCTCAGGGAATCGGATTTGCTATACCTATAAATTCTGCCAAGACATGTGCCAAAGAGATAATTGTTTATGGTATGATGATTAGACCATGGCTGGGCGTCAGCGGCTTAACCTTGACTAAGGAAATTGCTGAATATTATGAGTTGCCAGTTGATAGGGGCGTTATCATAGCTAATGTGGTCCGGGGTGGTCCCGCGGACCGCGCTGGAATAGCTTCAGGGGACATAATTCTCGAATTTGACGGTGTTCCCGTGGATTCCGTGGAACAACTACATAGAGAGGTTGACAAAAGAAAGGTTGGAGAAAAAGCTAGAATAATCATGTTCAGAGATGACAAGCGGTTCGTCGCTGAAGCTAAGCTAGAGAAAATGCCCTAAAGAAACCCACGTGGGTTCTAAGGGGTTCCTTTTTTCATGGCTTCTTGGAACAGTTTCTTCACGGCTGATCTTCGCGCCTTCTGAGCGAGCAGGTCCCGCGTAGTAAAATCTATTCCGCCTTCAGGGCACCACTCTATGCATTTGGGGTTCCCGTCGCAGAGATCGCACACAACCACCACACGCTTCTCCGGATGCAACGTAATGGCGCCGTAGTCGCAAGCCTCTATGCACCATCCGCAACCATTACACTTTTCCTCGTCAACCATGATAATACCCGTTTCCTCCGACTGCTCCAGAGCATCCCGTGGACAAGCAGCCACGCACGGCGCATCCTCGCACAGCCGACATGCCACCGCCAAATTTATCACTGAATCCAAACGCACAACCCGAATGCGGGACTTAAGCGGATTAAACACCTTTTCCTTTTCAAATGAACAGACGTACTCGCAAACGCTGCAGCCAACGCATTTGTCGGGGTCGGCTGACACAAACTTTTTCGCTTTAGCGGTTGCCATCCTTCCATTGCCTCCTCTCTTACCGCTTTCTCCTAGGCCTCTTGGGTCGCTTGGGCTTTGGTTTCTTGACTTTCTCCTTAACCAAGGCTACCAGATCGCGCATGCCTATTTCTTTGAGTTTCTCTATGGTTGGAACTCCTTCCTTCGTCCAACCCCGGGCTTCATAGTAGTCATCAAGCATAAAGTCTAGCTCCTTCTGGGTGATGTGGCTTCCCTTCGAAACCGTGTTATCCGGTATAGGAGTGCTCATTACTTTAGCTGGGAGACCGTCATCCTTTCGGGTGAAGCCCTCTCGGATGTTGAAGAGCCTCCCCAAATTGTTTATTCTTTCTCCAGCTGCCCTAAGCTCCTCAACACTCACATCTAATCCAGTAGCCATGTTGTAAAGCTGCGCCAAGTCTTCGAAGCCGTCATAATAAGTACCTCTACCAAATTTGCAGACAATAAGCGAGTCAATTACCGTGTATAAGTCCTCGATTTCCATGACCATTTTTCCCCTTCCCTTCTCAACCTTGAAGCGATCCACCTTTCCCTTCAAGTCTATGCCATAAGCTCCGTGACGGTTGTGGTCCGCTCCACGGAAGGAGACAGCATACCCAATAGCGGCAGTTTTCAAGCCTCTAATGTCGTAGCCCGTCATCTCAAGACCTTTAATGTGATTAGCGTACTTCTCCGCGCCCTTACCGATTTTCTCCGCGGCGCGTTTAACACCTTCTGCCAGTATGTCGCCCAGACCCTCACGAGTACCAACCATTGTAAGCAACTTTATCATGGCTTCGTAATTGCCGAAACCGAGGTCTAGACCGCCGGTGTCTTTCTTAGTGAGAATCCCATGCTCATAGCAATCCATCGCGAAACCGACGAGACCGCCAGCTGACAGGGCGTCTAACCCATAATAGTTACAGAGGTACATCCCCTTAATGATTGCATCTAAGCGATCGATGCCACAGTTAGGCCCGAGCGACCACAGAGTCTCATATTCCATCCGCGTGGTCGTTCCCTTGTACGGACCCTCAGGAACCACGGCTATGTGCTCACAACGCATAGCACACGAAGAGCAGGCGATAATTCTTGCGATGTACCGTTCGTTCAAATATTCGCCGCTGACTTTTTCAGCGCCTTCGAATGTGGCATTAGTGAAGTTTCTGGTCGGTAGGGCTCCCAGGGAGTTGTGGACGAGCACGTTTAGGGGAGTTCCAAGCGTTCTGTATTTTGTTGTTGCAGGTCCTTTCATTCTTTCATGAAGCATCTTAACAACTTCAATGAACTCCTCAGGTTTAGCAACGGCTACGTCTTTAGTTCCGCGCACAGCGATCGCCTTTAGGTTCTTGGAACCCATCACAGTGCCCATTCCGGTTCTTCCGGCAGCGCGGGTCTTATCGTTTATTATGCAGGCAATCTTGGAAAGTTTCTCTCCTGCTTCGCCGATGGCTGCCACGCGGACGTAATAATCGCCCAGTTCCTCTCGGATGGCGTCTTCAGTGTCTTGAGGTGATTTGCCCCACAGGTGTTTGGCGTCCATTAACTGCACGGTGTCGTCGTCAATCCACACGTAAATCGGTTTATCGGATTTGCCTTCGAAGATCACCGCGTCATAGCCCGCCCTTTTCAGATCAGCACCTAAGAAGCCGTGGGATTTAGCTTCGCCTAATCCGTTTGTTAGCGGAGATTTGGAGACGAAGGCTATTCCATTTCCGGCTGTGGGCGCCATTGTGCCGGTTAGAGGTCCAGTTGTAAGTATGAGTGGGTTTTTTGGACTGAGGGGATCGGTTCCAGGCTTAGAGTTGTCCAGAAGCAGACGCATTCCAAGTCCGATTCCGCCGATGTACTTCTTGGCTAGTTCTTCCTTCAGCGGTTCGGTTTTTGTCTTTCCTGAGGATAAGTCTACGCGTAACATTTTTCCCGTGTATCCATACAACAAAACCGCGCTCCTATGCTTCATTGCTGCCTTGTAGAAATAAAGTTTAGATCAACACTTCCTATTTAAATATTAACTTTGCTGAACCCTCAAAACCGATATTAAGGCGATTATTGTGAAATTACTTAGAAAAGTCTATCGTTGGTTTGGAGTGTAAAATGCAAGTTAAGGTTCAATATCTCGGCTTAATCAGAAGCAAGACAGAGAAGAAAAGTGAGAAAGTGGACCTTAGGGAGGGTGCTCTGCTTTCGGATCTGCTGAATAAACTGGTTGAAGTTTACGGTGAGGCAATTAAAAATCTCTTTGCCGACGAGAGTCAAAACATTTTGGATCCCAATTTCATTGTAACGGTTAACGGTAAGTCTCTTCCGACAGATACGAAGCTGAAGGAAGGGGACACAGTCAGTTTTATGACTGTCATAAGCGGAGGCTAAAGGAAGGAAGACTCCACGGCTTTACCAACATATGTCTGAACTAGAAATAATTCTTTTTAAAATTGGTGAACTAAGAGAAAGGCGGAGAAGCGGAGAACTTGTCAAGCGTTGATGAGAAAAGAGGTCAAAACAGATTTTTGAATTTCGAGGAACAGCCAAAAGTTCAGCTTTTAAGGGAGCTTTCGAAGGAAGTCTGCGTTAAATGCGACAATTTAAACGAGGAAGCTTGCGAAGACTGTAGAATCCACAAGCTCATCAATCAACTTCTGATTGAAATAACCAGATAGACTCGGCGCCAATCAACAACTGTTTTTAATCGGTTTTAGGGAGCCTCGTCTGTCTAAGTGAGGAGACGAGTAAACTGGTTGTACCTTGCGTCGGTTAAGCCTAAAATTTTGTTTCTGAGGCGCTCTCCCGTTAATTTTGTTTTTTTCAGCCCTGCAATTTCGTTTGCTAGGGTGGAGTCGTTGAAGATCGCCGTGATCCAGTTCTCGAAGTCGCCTCTGTAGGTGTGGAACTCCAGCGCCTCTGCGTCGATTTCCTTCAGGATGTCGCGGAAGCTTTTTAGGCTTTTTGCTGACAGCCCTGTGGGCTGGTCTATTCCTTTATAGAAGTGGAATTCTTTGCCTTCGGGTATTGGGGTGAGTTCTTTGAGGGCAATTTTTCCCTCTCGGGTGATCGAGTGGCGTCGACGGCTCTTTTTTACGAGCCCGGTCTTTACAAGTTCATTTACGCACTTCAATGTTTCGTCAGGGCTGAGTCCAGTTGCGTCTGCGAACTCTTTAAGATTTGCTCTGCCTTTTAGCCCATCCATGAGACTTAGAACCTTAAGTTTTTTCTCCGCCAAGGCTTATCCCTTCGAACGGCATTTATAGTTTTAGAGGGCTTTAAATATGTTGAGGTTGGGTTGAGGGCTTGACGGCGGGTTTCAGCGGTCGGATTGCGGGTTTGAGGGCTTCTCTTGAGCGGGAGGGTCTGGGGGGTTATGTTGTTTCGGAGAAAGCTAATGTTTTGTATTTCACGGGCTTCCCGTATGGAGGCAGATTGCTTATTCCAAGAGGAGGAGGGGAGAGCCGCCTTTACGTTCATGGAGTTAATTATGAGTTGGCGAGGCGGACAGTGGAGGGCTGTGGGGTTGAGCTTGTCGAGTGGGGGGAGAAAGTTGATCAGCGGGTTGCGGAGGAAATTAGGCAGTTGGGGTTTAGGCGCGTTGGCTTCGACGTTTTGGATGTTTCTGTTTATTTGCGGTTTTCTAGGATTTTGAGGAGTGTTAAGTTGAAGCCGTTTAGGCGGTTGGTTGAGGCTCTCCGCGCGGTGAAGGACGAAACGGAGCTGGAGTGTCTGCGGAGATCGGCTGAGCTGACAAGTGAGGGCATGAAAACCGCTTTTGAGATGATTAAGCCGGGGGTTCACGAGTTCGAAGTGGCTGCTGAGGTGGAGTATGCAATGCGGCGGCGGGGCTCAGAGGGTGTTGCCTTCGACACTATTGTGGCTTCAGGCGTCCGCTCAGCTTTTCCTCACTGCGAATGCACAGACAAGAAAGTGAGTAAGGGCGATTTGGTGGTCGTCGACTTGGGCGCGAGGTTTCGTCATTACCGGGCGGATTTGACTAGGACTGTGGTTGTGGGGAAGCCTTCAGTCAAACAGGCGAGAATTTACGAAGTTGTGAGGGAAGCCCAAGACAAAGCGTCCCGGCGTCTCAAAGCTGGAGCTAGGGCTTGCGATGTTGATGCGGCGGCTAGAGAATTCATTGCTGAGGAAGGGTACGGCGAGTTTTTTGTTCACAGCGTGGGTCACGGCGTGGGTCTTGAGGTTCATGAACCGCCGAGTTTGAACCCTGAGAACAAGGAGCAGTTGAAGGCGGGAAACGTGGTGACGGTGGAGCCCGGCATATACGTTCCTGACTTTGGGGGCGTACGCATAGAAGACACGGTGTTAGTGCTTGGGGGCGAAGCGGAGAGGTTGACTGAAGCCCTGTATGGGTTCGAAGTCTAACTGATGGCGGTGAAGACCCTATAGTTTTATTTGGGGTCAAATAGGCTACAAATATGCTGGTTTTGAGTGGTGGGCCCGAAGGGATTTGAACCCTTGACCAACAGGTTTCTCCTAGCGGGATTATGAGCCTGTCGCTCTAACCTAGCTGAGCTACGGGCCCGCGCTGTTTTATTTCAGTATGTATTCTGATTTAAGGGTTTTTTCCCGCCTGTTATGGGCACGTTTAAACCTTAAATATTCGCTGGGGATTAGCAAATTAGTTGTGCCGCCGAAGTTGGCGAGCCGCTGTGCATGCTCTTGCGCCTACAGAGAGCGTGGACGAAAGCTCAGCTAGGTAGAGCAGCGGACCCATGTGGTGGGCGCTTGGCGCTTACGTTGGGGCTGAGGCTGTTAACCCGTTGGTCGTAGGTCCGAATCCTACCGGCGGCGCCACAACATCATTTTTTCAAGAAAATCTTAAGTTTAGTTATAAAGATTAAAAATATATGAGGCATTAAGTTTCATCGTAAGGAAACAAAAGTAATGACGCTGAGACGAAAACCAGAATCATTAACCGCGCTAAATCTCAAGGTTGGTATTCTTTTTAATTTTCTAGTTAAGCCGTCTAGAGGTGAGGATGCCGACTACGTATCTGAGGCTGAAGTTGAGGATCAAGCAGAAGCCGTTCAAGATGCCTTAAGAAAACTCGATCTGCAGCATCAGATTTTCCCACTTAAAGACGACATTGAAAGCTTTATCAGAGCATTAAAGACGTACAAGCCAGACGTTGCCATAAACCTTTGCGAGGGAGCTTTCGGAGAAAGCCACCTAGAGATGAATGTCCCCGCCCTACTTGAACTCTTAGGGATACCCTACACTGGTTCACCGCCCCTAACCTTAGCATTATGCCAAAACAAAGGCTTAACTAAGCACATACTAAAAGCGAAAGGAATCCCCACCCCAAAGCACCAGATTCTAAGCAATTTCGAAGATTGGAGAAGAGGAATAGATTATCCGCTCTTCGTGAAGCCTCTAAGCGAAGATGCAAGCCTCGGAATCTCAAGAAAGAGCTTTGTTATAGATGATGATGAGCTTAAAAGCCAAGTGGAATACATAAACAAACGCTACAAACAACCAGCTTTAGTAGAAGAGTACATAGATGGAAAAGAACTCAACGTAGCCATTCTAGGCAACGAAAAACCACAGGTTCTTCCGATCTCCGAAATCGTGTTCGAATTTTCCAATGACCCAAAAATAGTGGATTTTGCAGCCAAGTGGTTTAAAGAGAGCGAAGAGTACAAGAAGACCAAACCGGTATGCCCAGCGAAACTAAAACCCTCCATAAGAGATAACGTGAAAAGAGTGGCCTTACAGGCGTATGAGCTACTGCACTGCAGAGACTACGCGCGGGTCGACATACGCTTAAAGGATGAGGTGCCTTACGTTCTCGAAGTCAACCCCAACCCTGATATATCTCCCGACGCAGGTTTCGTCCGCTCCCTAAAAGCAGCCGGAATTTCCTTTGAAGAATTCGTTAAGGAGATCATCTTCTTCGCATTAAAGAGGAAAACCTTGTGAGAATTTGGGGAACAACGTTATTGAAATTTTATCAGCGACCGATTTCCGAAGATATGCTGTAAATTGTATCTCTCAAGGGCCTGCCAAAGTATCGTGCAGATAAGCTGATCATAAGTGAAGCCTGCAGCCCTTGCAGCTTCGGGTAGGCATGAGTGAGCGTCTGGATTTGGAATTAATCCGGGTAGAGGATTAACCTCCAGTACATGAGGTTTACTATTTTCATCCAGCCTTACATCTATCCGGCATACGTCTCGGCAGTTGAGAACCCTGAATGCTTTAATCGCGATACGTCTTATCTCATTTTCGAGTTTTTGCGGAATGTCCGCTGGGCAACGGAACATGTCTAAGGGTTTTTCAGGAACGTCCCAGACCCATTTGGCTTCGTAGGAGTATAGGGGGCTAGCTCCGCGTGGCAACTCATCGAGAAGAATTTCAACCATGGGTAAAATCATGGGTTCATCGTTCCCTATTAAGCCAACTGTGAACTCTCTTCCGGGAAGAAACTCCTCAGCTATCGCAGGTTGGTCATAAGTCTCTATGACCCAGGAAACCTGTTCTCTGAGACTTTTTTCATCCCTCACTAGGGAGCTGCTTCTGACACCTTTGCTGGAACCCTCCAATAGAGGTTTCACAACAAGTGGAAACCCAAGTTTTTTGTTTATTCTCTCGTCGGCTCTTGCGAAGACTTGGAAAGAAGGAGACGGAATCCCGTTGCAAAGTAGAAGTTGATGGGTTAAGGCTTTATTCAACGATATAGCCAAGGTTAAGGCGCCAGAACCCGTGTAAGGTATCCCAAGCATGTCCAGTATCGCTGGTATTTGGGACTCTCGGGTTTCTCCGCGCAGTCCTTCAGCCATATTGAAGACGATGTCAGGCTTCAACCTTCTCAGCTTGCCATAGGCTTCACCGTCTGCCTCTATCTTCGTCACCTTGCATCCGCCTTCCCTCAAAGCCTCAGCTATGGCGTCCACTGTCTCCTCATCGTCGAACTCAACGTAAAAATCCTCCGGCAGCCCTTCGTCAGCGCTAGGTTGCCTTTTTAGGTTGTAGGTTAACCCTACTTTGAGGACCATCTCTTTCTCCCTAGTCTTGTAAAGGCTGGAACCTTTAGAGCAGGGACTGCCCTCTCAAACGGTATTTGAGGATAGGCGTAAACTTTTCCCTCGTAGTTTCTTAGGACAACCCTGTCTTTCTCGATGCTTAGGAGGTAATCTGGCTGAATTGGAATCTTACCTCCCCCGCCTGGAGCGTCGATAACGTAGCGCGGCACAGCCAAACCGGAGGTGTAACCAACTAAGGAATTGATGATTTTTATCCCTGTTTCCACTCTTGTTCTGAAGTGATATGTTCCTTTGACAAGATCCATCTGGAAAAGGTAGTATGGTCTAACACGTATCCTCAGAAGTTTTTGGATAAGACTCTTCATTACTTCCGGATCGTCGTTGACGCCTCTGAGGAGGACCGACTGGTTTCCCAAAGGGATTCCGGCGTCGGCGAGCAGCCCACAGGCTCTCTCGCTTTCCTCCGTTATCTCACGGGGGTGGTTGAAGTGAACATTCACGTACAGAGGATGATGTTTCTTGAGCATATTGCATAGTTCGGGCGTTATTCTCTGCGGAAGTGTGCAGGGAACCCGAGACCCGATTCTTAGAATCTCCACATGAGGTATGGCTCTAAGCTTTTCAAGGAGGAACCCTAGCGTTTCGTCTGGTAGAAGAAAAGGATCTCCGCCAGATATGAGAACATCTCGGATTGCAGGCATATTCTCAACGTAACGGATCTGTTCCAATAATACATCGCGGGATAAGTTGACAACGGGTTTTCCAACTCGCCTCTTCCTTGTGCAGAATCTGCAGTACGTTGCGCAGCTGTTCGAAACGCACATGAGAACCCTATCGGGGTATCGGTGGACCAAGCCAAGTACGGGGCTGTCGCCTTCTTCATCTAACGGGTCTTCAACGCCGTAAGGGTCCTGCAGCTCCAAAGGGCTTGGAATGCACTGCTTCCATATAGGATCATCCACTTCTTCAATAAGATCGAAATAGTATTTTGAAACTCTCATGGGGTACTTTGCGACAACAGCCTTCAGGCTTTCCGCGTCAACCTTAAATTTGTTGAGAATCTGCGCTGGTTCAGTTATACTTTGTGCGAGAATACGTTTCCAGTCCTCGACCATTTTTACTTTTCGCGCGCTCTATAGCACTATTCATGCTACAAAAAGAAATTTATGCACAGCGCAGACGTATTTAAACTTTCCTATGCAAGATTTCATTTATAACAACAGGAAGTAGGATGCTTCGTCGTGGTACGATCCGTCTTTTTGAATTCTATTCTTTCTTATGCTTTCGATTTTAAACCCTAATTTTTCCGCTACGTGCCTCATCGCCGTATTCTCTGAAAGAGTCTCGATTTCAAGCCGCCTAAACCCTTTTTCCTTAGCCAGTTCGATCGCTGATTTTATGAGCTGCGTTGCAACTCCCTTTTCCCAATAACTTGGATGCACGCTAACCCCTAAGCTTGCAACATGCTCCATATACCTTCCAAGCCTCCACAAACCGAGAAACCCGACCACACGCCCGTCACATTTAGCGACTAATATATCTGCTCTCGTGTTCTTAGGCAGTGTTCTGAAGAACCTTTTATAAGCCTGAAACTCTTTCTCGATGTTACCATCGACGTATTCGATAAGCCACTCCCGAACTTTTGGATGGCACTCAATCTCAACAATAGACCTTACGTCCTCGTCTCTTAGAGGTACTTGTTTAGCATTAAATATTTCAGGCCGCAACGCATCCCTCCGGCAAGAAGATTAACAATTTTGAATTCTATTAAAAGTTTATCCTGAGCACAGTACTCTTAAACGCGGAGGCATCATTCTCCAACCAGCAAGTGCCATCAAAATGCGCTTGCAATGCATAGCGTGAAACTATTTTCTTATGAAGTTGATGTATCGTCTTATTATTACGGCGGCTTCCTCCTCTAGGGAGTATAAAACGCTCATTCCTTCCGTGGCGGAGTTGACGAGTCCCTTCTCCTTCAATCGGTTCATCTGCCAAGTTAAAGCCTGTGAAGAAATTTTTAGGGTTGAAGCTAGGGCTTTATGCGATATTCCTTGGTTTTCTAATAGGGTAGCGAGAATTTTTCCAGCTGTTTTGCGCCTAAGAAGGAGAATCACCTCTATCTCGTCTTTGGTGAACTTTTTGGTTTCAAAATATCTTTTGCATCTGCCGTCGCGGAACGCCAAGAGCAAACCAGCGTTGGAGAGGATGCTGAGGTGATACTGCACAACGCCTATCGGCATACTTAACGAACTGCATATGCCTCTGAAGTGGACCCCAGGGTTACATTTAACGAAGTCGTAGATTTCCATCCGCGTCTGCTGGTTGAGGAAACTCGGATTCTCCTGGTAGGAGACTCCAGCAAGGAGAGGTGTAGAGAAAAGGAAAGGCTTGGCGGCATAGAAGCCTTGAATCTTGGTTGGGAAAACCGCATTGTCCCGCGAAGAAGCCAGCGCACAGAAGGAGAACGTAAGAACCAAGGCTATGAAGAACGCCGACAAGATTTCGCTGCGCTTCACTGTTGAACGCCAATAGAAAATTCGTTTTCAGGCTTTTATAGGTATTCGTAAATGAATGTACTAATTGTAAATATGTGTACCAGAAGACCTATTTTCTAGTAAGCGTTCTAAAAATGATGCTGCACGGCGTTAATAGGGCATAGGAGCGCCGATAATGAAACAAACAAAAAAGAAGAAAAAGAGGAAACAGAAGCAAATAACGGTTCTCAAAGAAAAAGAAATTGAAAGCCCCTTAATCTTAGAGCTGCTACGGGTTTTAGAGGACCTAGAGAAGGAAAAGAAATACCTCGACGTGCAGGTTTGCCCCCGATGCAAAAGCCCGAGAGTTCGCCGAGTCAACGCCATGAGCGGAGACATGTCCGGCCACATGGGCATCACCCCCGTGAAGTTTGAGTGCCGCGACTGCGGTTGGAGGGAGCGCCTAGTTCTGAAGGCAACCAACAGACCGTTAGGCGTTAAAGACGTAGCCATAATAGCCGAAGCTTCACATTTGGAGAAGGGAGCAGACGCCAAGTTTTGAGAGGCGCATTTATGAAGAGGAAGTTTTGGCGCAGTAAGCGCTTCATCGCGATACTCAGCATAATCATTCTGGCTCCTACGATGTTTTTGCTAGTTCTCAAAATCGACTTCGGTCATAGAGAAGATGCTGTTCTCAAGTACTTTTCTCAGCAGGAAGGCATGCCGGAGGCTTTCGCTAAACTCAAACAGCTGACGCCCGCTGATGCTGTTGTGCTCTGTTGGTGGGACTATGGGCGGGCGGTTAGGGAGTGGAGCCACAGAGAAGTAGTGGAGGCGTATCCTTCTAAGGACATTTGGTACACCGTCGGGGTGAGCAGAAACCCGTGGCACAACTTTGCAGCTCAACTTTTCGGAACGTGGGGGTCCTCTGAAAAGATTCACGATTTGGCGAGGATGTTCATGTTGCCTGAGGAACAATCTTTGCCGATCATGAAAAACTACAATTTGTCATATGCGCTGGTTTTCACGCCGGACGAACTGCAGAAATTCTCTTGGATCGCCCAAATCGCAGGCTACGACTCAGCAGACTACCTAACCGTGGAAAACGGCACCTATCAGCCTACAGCGCTCAGCTCCCAAGTGACGCTGCTGCGGCTTCTATTCGACGAAACCCTAAACCCAAACAACTTCACTAAACTTTACGACAACGGCAAAGGCAAAATATACCGTGTTGACTATTTGTAGCGCGCATGTTCGTTCATTCATCCAAAATTTTACTATTAAATAGCGTATAGGTGTAAGTTATGGCTCCTTGGGAACTTAGGTTTGGAAGCCACATAGGTGTGGTTTCGAGGGTTATAATTGAGTATTCTGCAGGTTTTTCTCCCGACCAAAGCTGAACAGGAACAGTGAAATCGCTGTCTTTTGTGTCTACAAGCCAAAAATCTTGAAAAGTGGAAGGCTTTAGCAAAAACAATTTTACCTTTCCCCTTACTCTCAAAGTTCTACCTTCATACTCATTGGCATGCAACAACAAGTATGATACGCTTATCGGTGAACCAATCTTTATCACGGGACCACTACCGTTCAGGGGAATCGGCGTCGCATTTAGCGTAAAATTAGGATCGCCAAGTTTAAAATTCAAACCGATTCCTCCTATGACTTTTAGCATATAGGTAAAGTTTGGCCCAGGACCCCTGCCTCGATATTCATAAATATTGCTTCCCTTAACGAGACTGAAATAACGCTCATACACGGGGTCGACAACTTTTACATTTCGTTCAAACGTTCCGTTCCAGTCAATGAACACGCTAACTTCAACAACGTCGCCGACTTCCACTACCGTGTTGTTTACGTTTTTAGAAAAAGTAGCACTCACAACGTCTAAGAGAGGATTTCTTTCCATCTCCTCTAAACGTGCACGCATCTGAACTTCATGCCACCACAAACCAAGAGGAACTGAAACCACAACTATTGATAGAACTATCAAAAAAAGAATCAATAGGCCTCTGCGACTTAGTTTAGCGTATAAATCTCTAGAGAATTTTCTCTTCACCGTTCCCACTTTTCTCATCTTGACATCATCAAATGAGCTTATTTAACATTTTAGTAACCAGATGGTAACATAGTGTAATTAGTTATTTGCGTTTATTAAGCTCCACAAAGCAGAGAAAACTTTGGTAATTATAGTTAATTTGCAGTGTGGGATTGAGTACTACAGGCAGAAAGTTGTTGGTAATTAGAAAAAAAGATGGTTGGGTTGGAGAGTGTTGGTTAGCCAGTGGAGTTTGTGGGAACGGACACTAAGATTGGGATTCCGTCTTCGCCGGTGGTCATGAGGAACAGGTCGATGTCTGGAGCGATCTGCTTCAACGTTTCTATCCATAGGTAAAGTTCCGCGATTCTCGTGGAGTTGCTAGCGTCTCCGCCTGCTGCTGAGAGTACAAGTTCGATAGCTTCCCTTGTTGCATTCGCAACGATAACCTTTGCTCCTGCTTCTGCGTTTGCCTCGATGATTACTTGTTGGGCAGTGGCGTTTGCGAGAATTATGATTCTTTCACGTTCAAACTCAGCCTGTATTTTCTGTTGTTGCGCAACCAGTTTAGCCTCGATGGCAGATGTGTATGTCTCTGGATATCCGATGTTCTTTACATCCATCTCCAAGCTAATCAATGCACCAGCCAAAGAAGGTTCCTCCATTATTTCCTTGAACACGGCTTGCTCTATGGTACTAACCACGATGTCTCTGAACTCGATGGTTTCAAGAGCCGTGTAGTTCTTTGTTACTAGACGAATGGTCTCTTCCATGATGGACTCGATTGCTTTTTCCTTGTAGTTTAGGGTTGGATAGCTTTTGTAGAGATTTGAAATTTTATCTGGATCGAGCGACCACCGGATTAGCACTTCAATCTGCATTTCAAGCTGGTCAGAAGAGAAACACGGTATTACATCTTCAAAGGACTCTGTTGCGTAATATATCTTCACTGACTGAACCCAAGGAGGTTTCACTACCCAAGTTGGTCCAAGCTTTGGGTCACTCACGGTTTTTGCCCATGGGTCTACGAGAACTACAGCATGACCCACGCCCACGCTAACGAACATGGTGACGGCGAAAAGCACTCCGAATAGAGCTAACACTATCACTATGACAATCAAGGACCACCCAAAGACGCGTTTTAGCCGATTTCCTGTTTTTCCTTCTTCTCTCAAGTTGTCACCTCCTCGACTCTTTTTATCGTTATCTGAACCGTTTCTTCTGGATGTATGAGATTTCGTATGGACTTTGGAATTGAGAAACGGTAGTCCACTCCGATGGTTGTTTCAAGGGTGATGTCTCCGCTGTTCGCCTTCAAAATTTTAACCCCTCTCCGTGGCATATTATCACCACTATTGTGGTATATAAAAGGCATATTTAAACCTTTCTAATTCCCCCCGCGTGCACAACGGATATGTGGAAAATAATAACTTTACTTAATAAAGGCGCGTGCGTTTTCATCAGTCGCCGACGTTTCTATTGCGTATTTAGCGCGCGCATCAATCGATTGAGTTCTAACGCTATATCCACTTTTTCTGCAGTTCTTGTTTTTCTTTTTCTCTTCGTTTTTTGAGAAGATACCCTATTAGCCACGTGATGATGAAGATGGGGAGGATGTCTGCACCTGGAACTAACTCTAACAAGGATATAAGTCCAACCCAGCGGAACATGGCAAGGCAAACGATAATTCCAGCCAAATCAAGCATATCGCCTACTACAGGCAAGACCAAAATAACAGCTATATACTCGCTGATGTCTAAAATTACACAAACTATAAGCGAAATCAATTCACCTTCGGTAAAGATGAAATACCTTTGGAAAGGCTTGAAACCTTTATTCTGTTTTACCAAGCGTCCCTCATCCTGCAACAAGATTGGTATTCTGCTAAAGAATACCTGAATAGAAATATAAAATACATCTGTTCACTATGCGTACGCGCAATGCAGAAAAAGGGGAGTTTGCGGGGAATGTCTCCACTGGTTGCTGGTTCGAATCCTACCGGCAGCGCCACTTATGCTTTTCGAAGTTGAAAAGGGGCTGGCTACTTTTTTTGTTTTCGTAGGTTGTCCCAGTTGTTTACTATGTTTTGCATGAGTTCTGGTTGGATGTCGTAGAAGGTTTTGGTCTTTTTCTCTGGGAAGAACACTCTTATGGCGAAGCTTCTTCCAAGTCGGTCCATTTTGGACATGCTGAACTCCGGTTTTCTTGGGAGAACATCCTTGTATTTCTCGTAAAACTTCTCGAGGGCTGGGACTATGCATTTGTTGATTATTTCCTCGTTGGTGACATCGTGGGGAAATCCGACTTGAAAAGTGTAGTCGAACACGTTTCCTTTCGAGTAGTTGAGGATTTTGCTGTCTAAAACCGTTCTGTTTGGGATTTCCATAAGGTTGTACGTCGGAGTGTAAATCTTAGTGTAGTTCACAGTTATCTCCCGAACCTGCCCCTCCACATCCCCTATCTTCACGTAATCATTAACCAAGAAAGGCCTAGAAACCATAATGTACACGCCTGCGAGAAAGTTCCCCACGGTCTGAGTGGACGCAAATCCGATGGCGGCCCCAGCTAAAGCGGATACGCTGAGGAACCACGTGTCAGGCAGTCCAGATAATTGAAGAAGAGCGACAATACCAACGGCGATAACTAGTATCCTCGCCAACAACTTGAAGATATTCTCAAGGTGTCTATCCAGCCTTATCCGAGTTGAATACCTAGTAATTGCCCTGCGGATCAGCCAATCAGCTATGATCATCGCGGCTACTATGACCGATGCAGCAACAATTTTAATGAGTAACTCGAACTGCTCGGGAGTGAGGTTTAGGAAAGCCATTCTTTTCAAACTCCGTGGAAGTTATCTTTTGAACGCAACACTCTCGTATAAATCTTCGTATAAGGAAACAACTCTGTTCCTAGAAAATTTCTCGAGAACCGTTTTCCGCCCAGCTATCCCTAACTTTTCTCTAAGCGCCGAGTTCTCATGTAAGGCTAAAATCTTCTCAGCCATCTGTTTCGGTTTCCCCGGCGCCACAAGAAGACCGCTGACGCCATCTTCAACTATTTCAGGGATCCCTCCGACCTTTGTGGCAATCACGGGAACGCCGCAACTCATCCCTTCGAGAAGAGTTAAGGGGGCGCTCTCCATTTCCGAAGGAATCACCAAAATATCGCTATGATGGAGGATTTTCGGTATGTCCCGCCTGAAACCCGTCAGAGTCGCCTTATCTCTAAGTTTAAGCTTCCCTATCAAGGATGCAACCGCGGGTCTTTCAGGTCCATCACCAACCAAAATCAGCTTACAATCCTCCGTCTTTTTCACCACAATCTTCATGGCGTGAACAAGATCCCGGACCCGCTTAACTGGACGAAAATTAGAGATATGTGTTATGACGGTTGGACCTTCCATTCTTTCTTCAGACTCCCCCTTTTTTGAGGGGCTAAAAAGGTTAGAGTCAACGAAGTTCGGGACCTTTACGATTTCTCTCTGAAGCTTCATCTGTTTCTTCGCTCGATCAATCAGAAAATTTGAAGTAGCTGTGACTTTGTCAGCCTCTTTTAAGGATAACCGGGTAACATTGAGGTAAGCAGCATCTATTCCGAGGATAGAAACGTCCGAGCCGTGCAGAGTAACAATATAGGGGACATCGGTTGCCTTCTTGGCTAGAAAAGCTGAGGTTGATTGAGGTATAGCATAATGAATGTGAAGCAGATCTAGGCCAGCTTCTTTGACAACCTCTGTCATGCGAGAACCTAGGGCAACAGTGTAAGGAACATAGTTAAACAGAGGATATTCAACCACATCCACCAGATGGACGTAAACATTCTTGTAATCTCTGTCCTGGAGCAAAAAGGGAGTCTCATACGTAATGAAGTGTACTTCATGACCCCCGCGTGCCAACGCTATGCCTAGGCGGGTGGCTAAAATTCCGCTTCCCCCAACAGTTGGATAACATGAAATTCCAAGCTTCACGAAAACCACCTTTAATCGTTTTTATCCTGCTTTTGATCGGTGAGAACTTCTATATGACCTGAATCACACGCATTTGGTTCATCATCCGAAATAAAATCCTCTCTGTTAGACGTAAATTTCCTTAGGGGGCTCACCCACCATTTCCTTGATGCGCCTCTGCACCTCCTTTGGGGGGTTCCTTGGCGTTTGAGTGAGAACTGCATACTCGTTTGAAACGACCTCGTTGATGATTCTTCGGTGGTACCCTGACTTGAGGGCTAAGCGTATGCTCATGATACCCCTAAAGGAAACTAGCTGAAGGAGCAATTGATAGAGCCTCGCCAGATGTGGTGGAATGCGCCCTTCCGTGTGAAACCATTTTTCCACAAACTCAAACCCCTTCTTTGTTAACACTAGATAACCTTTCGGAGCGATGCGGACCCGCAGAGAATAGTGCCCCCTTTTCCCAGTTATGATTTTAGTGCGTATGTTTGTCACCCTTACAGACGCTATTTTCCCAAGTTCTGATCACTTGGAGAGTTGCCTATTGCTAAAAGCCGCTTGAGATCATTTTGGAGAAGTTTTCTCCAACCGCGTTTAAGGTGGAATGAGGCGTCGTCACTGATTAACCTGACCTTGCAGGAGTAGCGGCCCTCGGAATAGCCCTTACAATCAGACTCTTTCTTGGGGACGCGACCACACTTAGCTTGGCATAGATCGTCTATGCAACCTTGTATCGTGGTGTAAAGTCTTTCTAGTTTAAAATAGGGCATGAGATTCTCTGAGACTATCTCGATGCCCTCTCGCCTCATTTCCTCCTTTGCGGCGCTCGAAAACCTCTTGCCGATGAGGACTACTTCATCATAGTCCTCAAGCTGCAAGCCCTCACTTATATCCCTAATAGTGTCCATACCAACAACACCAGATTTTGATCTTGGCTCTGTTATAACACGCAACAATATTTTATCGTCTGACCCCTCATGTGAAGCAATGAGGTCTATTCCGTCATCCCATCTTTGCCTTTCTTCATCCTCGTAGCCTCTGACAGCCATTACCAACTCTGCCTTTTCGATAAGCCCTTCATTAGTTGATTCGTCACTTGTTTTCAACATTTTCCTTTCACCTCTCAATGTATAATAGGGAATAGCTAAATATATATGTAGTCTTTACAATTCCTATACGGTGTGTAGACTTAAGGTGAGTCCGATGCCCGAAGAGAAGGAGAAGGTCGAAATGTTGGTAAACTTCAAGTTCCACAAGAACGTGGTTAAGGTCTTAGACAGGCTTGCGAGGAGTGGGCTTTACAAGACCAGGGTCGACGTGGTATTATCCGCGCTGAGGAGTTATGAACCCTTCAAAAGGGCTTGGGAAGAAGAAATTAGATCAAAACGCGTGTAATGAAAGACGCTGATGCAAACACGGTTTTCACTTAATGCTAATTATACGTCACGCCATACCAAATAAAGGTTCTACATACACAACGGATATTAATTATAAAGACGAAATATATACTACGTAAACCTTAAATACGGTCTTATCTCTATATACGCACGAGTGCGTACTCCATGTACGCATGATCGCTTTGATTCAAGCGTCTTTTGCGAGTGGTTGAATCGATCTTAACTCATATGTTAAGGCAAATGGAGGTGAAACCGTATGACAACAGCAGCAAAACCGCCAGAGAAACTAGTTGTTACGCTAGACGCGGATTTAATGACGAAGATGAAGGGGAAAGCGGATGCAGCAAACAAAACGCCTTCAGAATTCGTCGCTGAAATGCTCAGAAGGAACCTAAAGTAAAGGGCTAAGTCCCTATATCTTTAAACAACTCTAGCTCCCAATTTTTTAATTCTATTGCGCAAAAAACGAATATTTATAAGATATGCTGAGAATATATATAGAAAGAAGTGAGCCTCCATAAGCTTTCACAGGTTTTTATCAATTGGGCTTGCTTCTACGAAAGGAGTGATGGAAATTGTATGTAGGAAGAGTTACTGGTGAGGATGTTAGGTCAAGTTACATATGGCAGTCGAAAGACCCGCCTTCTTGCCAGTGAAATTAGACTAATGTGTGCACGTTACTTTCCTAGTCTCTTTTTGATCCCGTCCGTTGCGATTTTGTAGAGTTTCAGCTCATCTTCATAGGAGAAGAAAAGTTGATTCAAGAGGAAATGGATTAAATAGACAGACTGCAGAACGGTCGGAGACCCGTTGAACTCTTTAGACACCAATTCTGAAACCTTACGAGCAGAACACTTAATCTGGTCTAACACGACACCGTCGACTTGCTTCAAGTCAGGAGACCCCGGCGAAACCTTGCCCTTTTTAGCCATTTCTTCGCTGAGTTTCGCCTCAGCGTCATGTTGCATTTGGTAGAAACCGAATTTCACATAGTTCGAATCTTTTGACTTGTATTTGTTGAAATAGAAATCCTTTAGCGCCTTCTTTTTAACAAGACCCCTCGCACTTCTGCTGGTGCTCTTCACGACTTTTCGACCTGAAGACCTAGAAGGCAGAAACACGTTCACAACTTTCCATTCATCAGACACAGTGTTGCCCATTAACTTCACCCCGTAAATTGTATGTCAGAAACAGAATAAATACTTTTTAATGACGTTCTAAATCTTAGAACACTGCGTTCTAAAGCATGGGTTTTTAGGTTTTCCCGCGACTTTAACAGTTCAAGACACATATGGCTCCCGTGGAGACGAAAAGACATGAAGAGGCTGTTAGTGGCTGCCGTTCTATTAATCGTTGTAGCAGTGAGTTTAGGGACAGTTGTTTGGCTTAACTACGTGCAGAACGTGGCTCTGAAACATGAAACTGACCGTTGGGCAGTCATAGAAGACGTAGAAGGAAACCGCATAGCTGTGGAAACCACAGACGACAACGTGTGGACCCAACTGGTTCAACTAAACCAGAACGGAACGAGAATGTTTATCGGCAGCATCGTGGAAACATACGGCAACAAATGGGGCTTCCGCTTCAAACCTGAAAATCTTACAGTAGCAGAATTCACCGCCGAAGGACTGCAAGCCACCATCAAATATATCAGCGAAAACTTAGATTACTGGCTGGACGGATGGGCATACGTCGGAGCAAAAGTCACCGCCATCCACACACCAACATAATCCGCCCTAATCACCCACACCACAAGATGCTTCCAAAAACAGCAGCCAATAAGGCTCAAACTCATCTATTCAATCTTAACCCACAACATGAAAACGCCTAAAACCATCAACACTATTCCTGAAATGAAGAAGAAAATAAACCCTGGACCGGTCAGCCCCTCAGTTTGGTAGTAATAAAAACTAAGCATAAAGCCAAAGACGATAAGAATTAAACCGAAAAGCTTCTCCATGATTTTTAATCCAACAGGCGTCTCTTCACTCATGTTAAATCTCAACCGTGAACTCGCTCTAGTCTAAACAGAAGGAGCCTTATTTATTTTATTCCATTCGCAGTGTGTCACGCGGTTTCTTTCAGTTTCGCCGGCAGGTACTCGTCAACAATATAGGTTAAGCCGTACCTGCTGAAAGCCTCTTGCTCTGCTTTCCTCCCGATCTTCAAGAACTTCTTGACCTCTCTCTGCCACAACTCGTCTTTATACCGTGGGTCCCTTCGCAACTCGTGGAGACGCTTGATGTCCACTTCCGTCAGTTTATCGCTTGGCAACTTGTAATCCACGATGTCGGAAGCCCAAACCCCAGACCACTTAGCATCGGGAGTAGTCAACTCCCTCAAATGCGCGGCGTTAGCGGAACCCGAAATGAGGACCATGGCGATGTGCATGCCCCAAGGGTCGCCGTCTGTGAAAATGAATACGGGAAGGTCCATCTCTTTGTTTAAGCGGTGGATGAAGTATCGAGTTGCGCGGGGTGCCTGACCAGCCGTGTAGATCAAAATCGAATTGAACTTCTTGTAAACTCCTTCCTCGACGAACCGCGTGAACATGGCGCCCTTCTCGATGACTATAACCTTGTCCGCGCTGGTTTTAACAAACTCGGAATACGTAAGCGCAGGACCTATCATCATTCCGTCTGGATGGGACGCTAAGTTTAACTGTCTTCCCTCGTATCCGGGAACTGTGTATTCGATGGTTAAGTCGCCGAAAACCGCGGACCTCTCCTCAGGGAACACGTTGAAATCTTCTCTGGATGAGCCTACCGCGGTTTCGAGGTCGACTATGATGCTGTTTGATTCAGATTGGTCTTTGAAGGACATGTCGTAAGCCTGCGCCGAATAGTACACGTCCCTCAGCGTGCTTGTTTTGCGTTTCTGCGTAAGTTCATGAGCGAAGTACGCGGTCCAAACCAGTTGAGTGAAGGGACGAATGTGGCGGATGTTCCTAGCGGTTCTACGCACCGTTTTTTCGCCTAAAATATACTGGCGCACTTCCGGACTGTAAAATATGTTCTCGGTGGATCGGCTCGGCATCTCAATCCAAGGGAAAGAGCCCTTCTCCATCTGCCCATAAAGCCGCGAACCGAAGTTTTCTAAATTCGTCAGAACCTCTTTTTTCCGCTCCATTGCGGAGCTTTCAACTTTTTCTTTCTTCAAATTTTTTCACGCTCTTCAACAATTTTTCAATGTCTGGAGGCTGTTTCTTTCCGGCTAAATCTGTTGAGAACTTGGCGATTTTAGGTAGATACTTAGAAAACGTGGTCAGCCGCCTCTTCTGTTTTTCAACATGCTCTCGTTTGGACAAGAAGCGTTGCAGCCTGCGCGCGACTTCGCGAATTCCGTTCAATATCTCCCTTCCAACTTCAGGTCTTCCCGCGATGAATTCTTTTCCCACGGTTTTGTAAGGAATCTTGGTGCTGCACACGTGGATTAGAAGGGCGATGGGCATACTTGGTGAGGATTTGTATCTCCGCCAATTCATAGATTTGAGGATTCTGTATGAAACGTCGCTGGCTTCATCATACAGCAGAGGAATCCGGTTGGCAAACCGATACAAAATGATGTCGTCTTTTCTCGGAATTTCCCCGCCGTAGGCTATTGCAACCTCTACAATGAAGGGGTGACCAGAATAAGTTGAGGGTTTACGTTGACAAACCGCTGTGAATTCAGGCTTTAACTCCTTCAGAATTCCGGTCCTTAACAGATCTTCGCCTAATGGAGACAGGCAGCTGGCGTCTGGAGGGAGAAAACCGTCAAACTTCTTCAAACTCCGAACGAGCTTAACTATTTCTTTAGGGTCCATCTTTTTCGGTCGCTTACTCACAGGTATCCCGGCGAAGTCTAAGAATTGCTGGGCGATTTTCCCCCCAACTCTGTGAAAATGGGTTTGCATGAACTCCAGCATGCTTCGGCTTTGGGTTACGTACATAATGCGTTGGATGGTTTCCACGTCCACGCCGAAGGGGTGGGGCGGAATTTCTTTGGGTGGAGGCGGCATTTCTGTTGTCGCGCGGCTGAACCTGTATAACCGTCCCTTTGGATCAGCGAATGTGATATTCGCGTAAGGGTTTACAACCGCTGTTTGTTTCAGGTACTCCAACACTTTAGGCATGGCTCTGAGGTAGTCTCCTTCAAGGCTGAACTCCACCACGGTTCCATGCCAGCGCTCCTTATTTACGTGAGTTTTGTGGTTTAGAATGATGGGACGGTTGTTCTGTATGTCGATCATAAGTTTATACTCGTAAATCCTTGCGGTTCCGGTGCTTGAGGCAACGTAAGCCGGTTCATGAGTGGTGATTTGCCCATATAGGATTGCCATGGTTCCTCCGAGACCAAAGGTGCCGCGGGTCTGCCTAAGCTTATACTTTGAACCGAAAAGCACTTGACCGAAGGCTGATGGAATATGGCGGGCTGGAACACCTGAACCGTTGTCACCCACCCTAAGCCGATAGGTCTCGGCGCCTGATCCGGTTCCGTCCGTTGAGGCTAATCGGATGTAAATGTTAGGAGGAATCCGCATCAAATCAGATGCGTCAAGAGCATTTTCCACAAGTTCCCTTATTGTCGAGTACACAGCCCTCGCAGGATTGGTGAAGCCAGCTATGTCTCGGTTGCGATAGAAGAAATCTGCCGGGCTGATCTCTTTAAAAGCTTCTGCTATAGTTTAGTCCTCCCCAATTGTTGTCTCTGCGGGCTTTAACACTTCAAACCTGACGGAAACTGCCTTTTTCTGCAATTAACCGTTCTCCTAGAGGAATATTGACTGCAGATAAAAAACCTTTTCAGTATGAGAAAAACTGCAAAAAGCCTCAATCGAATGGAATATAGTAAACTATAATCCGAGTTCAAAGCAAAGTAAAAAGTCTAAAACTTGTGGTTTTAACATTTAGCCGTAAATAGGGACCTGCTTTATTATTATTCTGTGGGCGGTCGAGTTTCCCAGAGTTCCATTTTCTTTTTCTTCAGTTCTCTCCGTTTCCTTTGCAGGAACTGGTAAACTGTGCGGTGTTGGCTTCCCCTAAGCAACATGCGAACCGCCTCGCTTGCTATGCTGACTTGATCCGCGTTTCCTATAATGGAGACCGTGTGACCGTAAATCGATATCGACGCCTCAGACAACTCCTCTATGATTCGTCTAGTTTTTCCATCTTTCCCGATGATTCGACCTTTCAACCGCTTAATGTCCGAGGGTGATCTGCCCACAGTTTCGCGGAGATCGAAAACTTCCAACGACGCTTCGTCGTCTCTGATCAACGTAAACGCCCGCCCCGGCGAGAAGCCTCTGCCTATGGCTGTAACCACCTCTCGGGCTCTGAACAGGAGGGACGGGTCCTGAGCATTAGATTTGAGGTTTATGTCTACGTTGCCGGTTTCGCTGTCTATTTGGAGGCCCACCGAAAGCTTCTCCTCTATGCGTTGCTTCACGCGACCTTCGGGTCCTATGAGGGCGCCGATGCGTTCTCTGGGAATTTTGACGAACGTTTTAGTCCTTGCCTCCAGTAACCGTTTTGTACAGTTCGTCCATCGGCTGGACTTTTACGCCTAATTTCTCGAAATAGCGGTTTAGGTTTTCTAGGTCTCTGCGCAGAAATCGTTGAGCCATGGGATGTTTAAGCGAAACCGCCTGTGAAACGTCAAACAGCAGAGGTTTGCCCTCCCAAATCATAATATTGTACTCGCTGAGGTCGGCATGCACAAGCTCAGCTTTCTGATAGAACTTTTTAACGCAGGTTACAAGTTGACGGTAAGTCCTTTCAGGCTTAGCCAAAGAGGTTTCCTTCAGCAGGGGCGCGGGGACGCCGTTCTCCCCAACAAACTGCATAACCAGAACGTTTTTGCTAACTGCAATCGGTTTAGGAACCGTGACGCCGACCTCATACGCGCGCTGAAGGTTCTTAAACTCCTTCTGAGCCCAAATGTAAACCAGCGAACGCGTACCCCGCTTAACGTGGGCAAACCTCGGATCGCCCTCGATGTAAGGAAGCATGCCTTTCTTGAATTCTGAGGAAATCGTTAGGTAGATCTTGATGGCTAACTCGCTTCCATCTGAACCTAGCCCCCAATAAATTTTGGATTCTTTGCCGGCTTTCACAGCGCCGTGGATTTCGGCTATGGTTCCTTTGTTCAAAAAGTCATAAACAGTCATGAGGGTGGAGCGGTCGAAAACTTCCTCCAGAACCTCGTATTCTTCGCTTCTTTTCTCCCTCATCAACCGTTCAGTCTCATAACGCTTTTCTCTGCGTAACAGCTTTTTCTCCGCTTTCCTGCGAGAAGACACTACGATCCTCCTTGTTGAAGGGTGAGGTAACCTTTTCTCTTGAGCCATTCAGCCTGATTTTTGGTGTATCGCCAGATAACGTCTCCGCGGCTGTCAGATTGGAAGTCCCAAGGGGAAACCAGAACGATGTCGCCTTGCCGTATCCAAACTCTCCGCTTCATTTTACCTCGAATTCTGCAGAGGCGTTCTTTGCCGTCTTGACATTTAACTCCAACCCGCTCGAATCCAAGGAGTTTCGTCACTACGCCGAACACATCTGTTGTAGCAGGCAACACCATATTCTTCATCTCGTCTTCGCGGCGGATTTTCTTTTTCCTCAAGGGAGCTCCGTTCCTAACATGTCATCGTCTACAAGAGAAATGGAACTCCCTTAAATACCTTGACAGAATCGTCACATTTTAACAATCTGCGCGTGAGGAACACCGGATATGTTTAAAATCGCCTCTGGGTGAACCAGCCCCTTGTCTATCGCTTTTTTGACGATTTGACGCCCGACCATATTAACTATAGTGGAGGTTTCCACGAGGGCGATAGCCTCCTCCACGCTCATTCTCGATCCTTTGTAGAAGGTTTCACTTACCTTGAAAACTATTTTTCCTTCGCACAGAACTTGCCCCAACAGTTCAGCGTCGCAAATCGCGAGCACCACGTATCGTCCCCGTTTCTGCACGTTCGCGTAAACCGTTGCCGCCTCGGTTGATTGCTGACTCTTTTCCCCATCCATCTTGGGGCACTTCCCTGGTTGTTCCTTAAATTAAATTATGTCTGAATTCTTTAATAACGTTAGTGGAATAGAGGTTTAGAACAGACAACAATATTAAAAGGCAAGTAAAAAACATAGTTTCGGCGGCGGAGTCAAAATGGACGTGGAAACAAAGCTTGAACTGATAAAACAGGTCGGCGAAGAAATCATCACAGAAAAAGAGCTGAGGGAACTTTTAGAGACAAAGGACCAACCCATCGCCTATGACGGTTTTGAACCGAGCGGAACCGCGCATATACCCTTCGGAATCTATAGGGCGATGAACATTGAGAAGTTACTCAAAGCAGGCCTGAAAATCAAGCTCTGGCTCGCTGACTGGTTCGCTTGGATAAACAACAAGATGGGTGGGGACTTGGAGAAGATCCATAAAGTCGGAGAGTACTTCATAGAGGTTTGGAAGGCGGCGGGCGTCGACACCGCTAAAGTCGAGTTTCTGTGGGCCAGCGAAAACATGGATCAAGAATACTGGAAACGGGTCATTCTCATAGCGAAGAATACAACCTTGACGAGGATGTTCCGCTGTTTAACTATAATGGGAAGGAAAAAGGGCGAGTTACAGGAAACCGCCCAGCTGTTTTATCCAGCCATGCAAGTTTCCGACATCTTCCAACTGAAATGCGACATCTGCCAGTTAGGCCTAGACCAACGGAGAGCGAACATTTTAGCGCGAGAAGTTGGACCGAAAATCGGCTTGTGGAAACCCGTTTGCGTTCATCATCACATGTTGATGGGGTTGGAGGGGCCTCAAAAACCGGGTGGATTTGAGACTAAAAAGGACTTGGATGTTGCCATAAGTTCCAAAATGAGTAAATCTAGACCTGAAACTTGCATTTACGTTCACGACTCAGAGGAGGAAATAAAACGGAAGCTTCACAGCGCCTTTTGTCCCCCGAAGGTTGTTGAGAACAACCCGATTCTGGACTATTCAAAACACATCATCTTCAGAAAATTTGATAGCTTGGAGATAAAGAGACCGGCCAAATACGGTGGACCCCTCGAAGTTCAAAGTTACGATGAGTTAGAAAGAGAATATGAGAAAGGGCAGATTCACCCCTTAGACTTGAAGAACGCAGTTGCTGAAAAACTTGACGATCTGATAAAACCGGTGAGAGAACACTTCGTTAAAAACAAGAGAGCTATGGAACTGTATGAAATAGTTAAACAACAGGAGATTACGAGATAATCCGCCCGCTACTGCTCTAAACCCACAAAAATTTTCTTCAGCTAAATTACGCTCATAAAAAAGTTTTGGGAAAGCGCGCTATGATTATGTGAGGTGTTTTGTTCGCTTCTATATCTGGGGGAAACTTTATTGGGGGTTAAGGAAACGAAGTTGCAAGGAAAGAGTTATGTCAACTAACATAGAGAAGACAACTGAAAAAGTTTTAGAACTTTTAGATCGCCTTATAAACGAATCGGCTAAGGACACTCTGATAATTGTGGAGGGACGCAAGGACGTTAACACACTGCGCAAGCTGGGAATAGAAGGGAATATAATCGCGGCTAAAACTCGAGGGAAATCGATTCTGGATGTTTTCGGCGAGGTGGAGAAGCTTGGAAGCCGAGAGGTTGTTGTTTTGATGGATTTTGACAGGCGGGGCAGGGAGTTGACTAAACGTTTAGTGCAGGGTTTCGAGAGAATGCGGATAAAGTCCAACCTAGTTTTTTGGAGGGAGCTTCGAAGGCTTGTAGGGCGGGAGGTCAAAGACATTGAAGGCTTGGCAAGTTATATAGAAACATTAAAAAGGAAGACTGAAAATAACGTGATGTGCTAATTAACCTTTAACTCAGGTTAATTCCTTAAAACTAAATAAATCATCGAGGTGACGATTAATGGGTTCATCCCAAGCTGAGACAGTAAAGTATGTTATAAACTGCGAATTTGAAGTTGACGGGGTTGTCGAAAAACCGGATGTTATAGGCGCAGTTTTCGGACAAACAGAAGGTTTATTCGGCGCTGAACTGGACCTCCGTGAACTCCAGAAATCTGGAAGAATAGGAAGAATAGAAATTAAGCTGAAGTCAAAACAAGACAAAACAACTGGCACCATACTCATACCGACAAGCCTAGACAGAGTCTCCACAGCCATCATCGCAGCAAGCCTAGAAACCATAAACCGCGTGGGACCATGCGTAGCAATAATCACCCTAAAGAAAATCGAGGACATACGAGACGCTAGGCGGAAAACAATCATAAAAAGATCAAAGGAAATCCTCAGAGACTGGGCCATCGAAACTTTCCCAGGCACAGATGAAGTTTTCAGAGAAGTATCAGAGACGTTGCGGTTAGCCAGAATTGAAAGGTACGGACCGGAGAACCTAACGGCTGGACCTGACATCGAAACCGCAAAAGACATAATAATCGTGGAGGGAAGAGCAGACGTAGCGAACCTTCTGAAGTGCGGCATCCAGAACGTCATCGCCGTTGAAGGTGCAAAGATTCCCCAAACCATAATAAAATTGACTAAAGAAAAGGAAGCAACTGCGTTCCTCGACGGAGACCGCGGAGGAGACCTTATCCTCAAAGAACTGAATCAAGTAGCCAACATCAGATACGTCGCCAGAGCGCCAAAAGGCAAAGAAGTAGAAGATTTAAGCCCAAATGAGATAAGGGACGCCCTCCAGAAAAAAGTCCCTTTGGAGAAGCCTAAGAGAAAACTAGCAAGGAAAAAAGGCAAGGTTCTCGTTCCTAAACAGATTGTGGCCAGTATAAAGGGGTTGAAGGGCACCTTAGAGGCTGTTTTGTTAAACGAAAAGATGGAGAACGTCGAGCAGCTGCCTGTGAGCAAACTCGCGGAGAAACTTCAGGAAGCTAAGGGCATCGACACAGTGGTCTTTGACGGCGTCATAACCCAAAGGCTTGTGGACATCGCGAGTAAAAAAAACATTAAATATCTTGTGGCAGCCCGCGTTTCAAATACGGTAAAACAGCCGTTAAACGTAAGTATAATGACGTTTGAAGACATAGAACGCTAGGCTGGCTTAACCCTCAGTAAAGTCTAGAAGCGTCCCTTGCGGCTTCAACCACAAACAGCAGGTTTTAATGCTTTCCAGTGCACATTTTCATTTTTTATTTGCGCGCCAAAGCTTATAGTGGTCAATAAAGAGGTCAATTATTGCGCAAAGCGTAAACCATATAAGTAATCCGCAAATTACCCTAGAATCATTGAAATAAGCTAATTTGAAGTATAGTGTACAGAAAACAAAATATGACAATATAGCTGCACTTATTACATTTAGAATGAGCCATGACCAAGGAAGATTCGGGCGTTTCTCTCGTTTAATCTCCATTAATGCTATCCAGATTACGTCAACAAAACTTAAAAGCAGAAATAGCTCGAAAAACCGAAAATTACTTCCATAGGAATATGCCCCTAACAACATTAAGATTATTGACTCCAAGAAAATTACTCCGAAGTCAAGTACCCACACATATGCAGGTGAATTTTTCAGTTCCAGCTCTCTAAGATGGAGTATGTTACCCACTGAAAATCTGATCAAGGTAACAAAGAAAATGAATGGAACACTAAAACTCATCAGTGGAAATATGCCTTGCACATCTATTATTTGCTTTAGGTTATCTACACCGAAATTGGCCGCGAAAACAGCAAGTGTTGTAATCCAGAAATAGGAAACTAGCTCCCTTCTGAAAGCTATCCTATCTTGGTTGCTAGACGCCACAGTAACATACCTCCCGCCGTTGATTGGTTCCTTATCCTTTGGATCGATTTCTCAAGATAGTTGTCAATGTAAGAAGAGCGCCAAAGCACCATGCTGTTTCAAGAATAGCAAAATAGAAATTGTTGGTCCTAAACGCATATAGCGCTAGCATTCCCGCTCCCAATGAATTTAAGGAATAGAATGCCCCTTCTTTCTTGCTAAACATATTCTGCCGTTGTCTGAGGAAGTCGGAAATTTGCACCGTAAAGCCCATCAGAAGCATTATTAACCCAATTAGTCCATCATACTGCAACAAGTAAAACCCCGAATATGTTAATAATATCTGAAGAAAATTTAAGAGTTGTGGTAGTTGAATGCGCGCGGAGTTTCCCATGTTCTTTCCCTTCGCTCATTTTCTTTGCTATTTCTCTTTCTTTTTCTTCATCAAACAACTCATCACAATAATGATTGAAGTATAGGGGGAGTTTCGCGTGAAGGTCCTGAAGATGAACTTGAAAAAGGGATTCGTGAAAGTACTACCGGAGAGCCTGGATGATCTTTGGCATCTCTACAATATAGTTTATGCGAATGATGAGGTCCATGCGCGAACCACTCGAGAAGTCAAATTTGAGAAGGACTTAGGTCGCCCGAAGGAGGGGAAGCGGGTTTCAGTTTTTCTAGGCGTCAAAGTTGACAAGGTAGTCTGGGACAGAAGCTTAAACCGGCTGAGAGTTCAAGGAATCGTATGCGAAGCCCCTGAAAAAATCAGCGTTAAGGGATCCCACCACACCATAAACATAAGAGTAGACAAGCCAGTAACCATCGTAAAGGCGAAATGGCCGAAACACCACGTTGACCGCCTGAAAAGGGCCAGCAAGGCGACAGCGCCTCCGATCCTCATACTGTCAATCGACGACGAAGAATACTGCGTGGCAGTTCTAAGGCAGTACGGCATAGACGTCAAAGCGCAAAAAAGAACTAAACTCCCGGGAAAACTGGAGGTAGATAAAAGGGAAAAGGCTACACGAGAGTACTTCAAGGACGCCTTGAAAGCCCTGCGGGATGAATGGACGAGGGCTCGCAGCCCCATTGTTGTTCTCGGCCCAGGATTTGTGAAAAACAACTTTGTTAAGTACGTGAGGCGTACAGCCTTGGATGTAGCTCAGGACGTTGCTGACGTGAAAGGTGTGAACAGCGCAGGCATATCGGGAATAAATGAAGCGCTGCGTTCAGGGATTTTAACTAAAACCTTGAGACAGTTGAGGATAGTCGAGGAAAACAGAGTTATGGAGGAGGTTCTCGCTCGGTTGGGGAGAAGCAGCCGCGACGTTACTTATGGATTTGATGAGGTTAGGAAAGCCGACGTTTTTGGGGCTGTGGAGAAACTGCTTTTGGCAGATGTGACTTTGAGGGAGGCATCTGACGAGAAGAGGCGGGAATTAGAGAAGCTTATGAGGGAAGTTGAGGGAAAACGCGGAGAAATAATAGTCCTAAGTGCAGAGAACGAGGCGGGAGAAAAACTCCTCGGACTCGGAGGAATCGCAGCCCTTCTTCGTTTCCCGCTTAGTTAAAGCCGCTACCCGTTAAGGGAGTTACGCAAAATGGTGTCTGCCGTCATCTTTGATTTCGATGGAACGTTGGTGGACAGCTTAGACGTCCATATCAGGTCTTGGAAGAAAGCCTTCGAAGATTTGGGCATCGAGTTAATGGAAGAGGAAATAAGGAAAAGATTCGGTAAGCCCTCCGCAACCATACTTTCAGAAGTTCTGCCGACTAGGCTTCACGGAAAAATAGCTGAGTTAACCAAGAGAAAACAACGGTACTTCGCGGAACAGCCAACATCATTGAAGCTTTACCCCGGTGTGGAAAAAGTGTTAAAGAAGTTAAAAGAAAGGGGCATGCCTCTGGCGGTGGCTACCTCTATGAACAGGAAAGGCCTATGCGCCTCCCTTCAGAATCTGGATATTGAGAAGTATTTTGATGTTGCCGTAACAGTTGAGGATGTAACTAAGGGTAAACCAGACCCAGAGATGTTGCTGAGAGCCGCTGAGAAGCTGGGAAGGAAACCCGAAAGCTGCCTGATGGTGGGGGATTCTTTGTATGATGTGCTTGCTGCAGAAAGGGCGAGCATGCCCATCGTGGTGGTTGCCAACAATCCTTATCAAATTGAGCAGATCAGGGAAAAAGGCGTGAAAGTCTTAGAGAACATAACAGAGCTTCTAGATTTTCTCGACTAATTATTTACCGTAGAGTTTAAGACGCCGGCGGACAGCAGGATTCTGGTCGGCGAGTTTTTTAAGCGCCCCTTCGAATGTTTCGTTTGGTGACAGCTCCTTTTCTAGGAAGACTCCGGTTCTGCCAACTTCGTCGCGGTGAACGAGCGCTCGAACCCGATCGAACACCGTTTCAAGGGATACGCCTAAAAGGTGGGCAACTGCTTCTTCGCTTCTGACCACTGTGCTTTCCACGTGTCCCTTCGAGGTTGGTTCGATCAGCATTAAGCGTTTGTCCACGCCGGGAACACGCAGGCCTTTTTCCAGTATAGAAAGCGAAGCTTCGCCGCCGAACTTATAAAAGCCTCTTTCGACCGGTCTGAGTTTCACAAGGGGGAAGGAAACGCTTTGTTGTTTGTCTATTTCGATGTGTCCTTTAATGGCGTATAGGGGTGTGGCTTGCACGATTATTCGGCGGTTAACGGGGATGCGTGCTCGTTCAAGCGCGGTTTCAATCAGGAAGGATGACGGCGGGTCTGGCAGAAACACGTCTATGTCGCTTTTTTCGGTTACGTCGCCTCGTGCGATGCTTCCGTGCACAACAGAGTTTAAGTGAGATTGGCTTAGCGCCTTCATTATTCGAATAGCCTCTGATCTAAGCTCCTCTAATAGTTTCCAGCGTTTCTCGTCGTAAATGACTTCGATGCGTTCAGCCCTTTTTACAGGTTTCTTAGCCACGCTTTTTCACCGGTTTAAGGCAGGCGTCTAACCAGTTCAGATAAGAGGAGGAACCGGCTATTATGGGAAGCGCTATGACCTCTGGCACTTGATAACTGTGTAGTTCCTTCACACGTTTTGAGAGCCTCTGGAAAAGTTCTTCGCGAGACTTCATGAACACCAGAAACTCGGTTGCTTCATCGATTTCGTCTTCCCACCAGAACAGGGAGGAGACAGGGCCCATTATGTTGGCGCAGGCAATCAACCGGTCGTTAAGCAACCGGCGGACAATCTTCAACGCTTCCTCTTTGCTCGGGGTGGTTACCATAACGATAATGTAAGGCATGCGGTATTCCTCCACGTAGTATAGAATTGGTGAAAGATTCTTTTATATCTGAGATGTTGTTAGTAAAAGGGTAAGTTCAGCGGTTCATGAGGAGAAAAGCGAGGCAATGATTCCTGTTCAGGTGTTCCTTATAGGTCTCGTCGTGTTTTGGGCAGTAATCTACGCATTAGGCCGTGTTTTACACTTGGAAAAGCGGGGGTTCGAGGTGGGCCCAGCTTATTTCATGTTTAAGTCTAAAAGGATGAAAGGTTTTGTGGACGCGGTTTCTGGGAGGCGCAGCGGTTTTTGGAGGACGCTGGCTAATGTTGGTTTAGTCTTAGGCTTCGGATTGACGGTTTACAGCCTCTTCTTCCTCGTAACCAACCTGCTGAAGTTTGCACAGCCAGGCGGAGGAGGAACCACCCCCATCTTTCTCCTTATTCCAGGAGTCACGTTTCGCCTCTTCTGGCTTCCCTACTTTCTAATAGCGGGAATGATAATTGTCGTAACGCACGAGTTGGCGCACGGCATATCCGCCAGGTTGGATAAAATTCCCATAGACTCAGCAGGAGTCATGCTAGCCTTGATTTTTCCAGGGGCGTTTGTGGAACCAAACGAAAAGAAGTTTGAAGAAGCTCCACTTCTCCCGAAGCTTAGAATGCTGGCAGCGGGATCCGCAACAAACCTGGTTACGGGACTTCTCGCGCTTTTGTTGTTGACCACCCTTTTCACTCCAGCTGGAATCGTAATCCTTGAAACTTCGAAGGGAGGACCGCTTGAAAGGGCTGAGCTTGGACAGTGGGACGTTATTTACGGCATAAACGGAACCAAAATCGCGAACAGTACTGCGCTCGCAGATTACATGGCTAATGTAACGGTAAATAGCACCTTAGTACTCGAAACAAACAAGGGAAATGTAGGCGTTACTACCATTAACGGATCAGACGGTCGGGCGATAATCGGTCTCGCATACTTTTTGAACTATTTTCAGGGCAGGCTGTCGCTTGGACACATAGCGGACATTTACGCGCACTTGACTTTAACTTGGCTTCTGCTACTGGGGATAGCGATAGGAATTTTCAACATGCTACCGGCTTTTCCATTCGACGGAGACAAACTCCTCTACTATTCTCTTAAAAAAATCACGAAGAGGGAACTCCGCACGGTTCGCATAGTGGTCAGTCTTGTCTGTTTTGGGTTGATAGCTGCAAATCTCATTGTAAGCATCTATTATTTCGGTTTGTTTGCACTTTAGGACGGAAACTGCATGTCGCTTTGCACCCTGTGTAAGAGGAAAGACGCTGTTTTTATGCGCCCTTACTCTGGAGAAAGACTGTGTAAGCCGTGTTTCTGCGGGTCTATTGAGGACGGGGTGCGGATCACCATTTCCAAGTACGGTATGTTGGAGTTTAACGACAAGATTATGGTGGCGGTTTCCGGCGGAAAAGACAGTGTCACCCTTATTCAGGTTCTCGCGAAAATTGAGAAGCGTTTTCCAGAGGCGGAACTGTGCGCGGTTACGGTTGATGAGGGAATAAAGGGCTACCGAGACGAAGCGCTGAAGTTTGCTGTGAAGAACTGCCGAGAGCTAGGCTTAAAGCACACAGTTACCAGCTTCAAGGAATTATATGGGTACAAACTGGACGAAATTGTCGCCATGACACAAGGAGGAGAACTGACGCCTTGCTCTTACTGCGGAGTGCTGAGAAGACGCGCTTTAAATACAGCTGCTCGAGAAGCAGGCGTGGACAAATTGGCTACGGCGCACAACCTAGACGACGAAGTGCAAACAATCTTTCTAAACATAATCCGCGGGGACGCCGCAAGAATTGCCCGAGTTAAACCCGTTCTCGACTACGTCCACCCGAAACTCGTCAGGCGGATAAAGCCTCTTTGCGAGGTGCCTGAAAGAGAGATCGGCCTCTACGCCCATTTTAGGCAGATCGAGTTTCAAAGCATTCCGTGCCCGTATGCCAAGACCTCACTGAGAAGCGACATACGAACCATGCTGAACCGAATGGAAGAAAAACACCCAAGCACAAAATTCACCATATTCAGGTCCATAGAAAAAATCAAGCCTGCACTGGAAACTGCGGCGGAAAAGGCGAACATACAGGAATGTAAATCTTGTGGAGAACCCACTAGCGGGGAAACATGCAAAGCCTGCCAGATGCTCCAAGAACTCTATATTATAAAAGCAAGTGGCGGGTCACCGAGGCTCGTCGTCCAGGGTTCACCAAGTCCTCCAGCCTCTTTACTCGTACCCGCACCCCCTCGAGCGCTGAACGCCCAAGTTTAGGTTGCTCCCTCCCGGGCCTGGCCAGATTCG